>OIYO01001119.1_pt1 | contig 16445 bp, 10 predicted proteins | sample 1588191 | NCBI WGS metagenome assembly OIYO01 (sample SAMN03283275) | human gut metagenome | biome: human-associated habitat; material: feces | host: Homo sapiens | place: Peru | collected 2012 | reverse complement strand
ATATTCAATTGTGAAATCGGATACCGCCGGTGACGGGAAGTTAAAGTATAATCCCGATGCCGCCGTACCGGTCTTTTTCATTTTCAAAACCTTTGACGCATCTGATTCTGCCGAATCCGAAACAGTTCCGTCAGCCTTTTTGTACGCAGTTGTCACAGATTGAAAATCGGGTGCGTTTGCCACCGCGTTATCGGGAAGCTTATTAGTTGTTCCACCCTTAACCCAGCTATACACCTCCCTCTCAAAGTCATCATTTATCAAATATTCTATGTCATCACTTGTAATGGGTGACGATACATAAATCTGAGGTGAATAAATTATGTTTCCGTTTTTATCCGACAAATCGCTCGGCAAGGTTATTACATATTCCGCGCCGCCCTCTCTCTCGTTGAGCGGAACGGTAATTTCACTGCCACTCACCGAGATGTTGCCGATAAGCACATCACTGCCATCAGACTTTTTCACTGTTATTTCTTTGATTTTATCCGATGTCAAATTATAAGGTTCTGCCGACAATTTAACTTTAATCACATTATTCTCTAATTCAGCCTCACCATAAAAAGAGCCATCGACTATATAATCCATACTAAGGTTATCAAAATACATTTTTATATTACTTACATCGGTTATTTCATCCGGCACAAAGCCATTGCTTTTTCCGCCTTGAATATCAATATTTGAAACAAGTCCGCTCAAACCGCTGTAGCTTTTATATGTCTTTTTATAGTACTCATCCCAATTGAAGCTTCCTACAAAATTATTGTCGATATAAAGTGCAACCTCCGATTTTTCGGTATCTGTATCTATCCTCATTCTGTACCATTGGTTAGCCTTGTAATCAACGCTGTAGTATTGGCTTTCATCCAAAATCGGCCACGAATTCACCCCGTTTTTATATAATCCGATTTTGCCGTTCGGCAAAAAGTCAATCGTTGCCAAAAACCTAAGACTCGCTTCACTTTCATCATCTTTTATGCCCTTGCCCGTATTTCTGTCCGTCAACACGAGCTTATACCCGACATTGTTCTGCGACAGCATAATGTCACAGCTAATCGAATACTTGCCGTATTTTGCCTCATACGGCGCTCCGTTATTCGGTGTATAATTTCCGTTAAAAGTGGTTAGATATGATTGCAGAGTCTTGACACTGTCATCTGTATATGACACACATTGAACCTTTCCGTGTTCGGGATATTCATTCAATTCTATCGGGGCTGTGTCGGATATTTTATTTATCCACGGCTTTCCGTTCGCACCGTTTTCAAAATCATTTGTTCCGAAATTTATTTCTGCTTCCGTTACGGCTATGGGCGATTCTTTTTTAGCAAGCACAGCGCAAGGCGCAAGAACCGTTACACCGATTGTTACAGCAGATACCGCCGCAATTAATTTTTTTATGCTCTTCATGATGTCATTCCTCCTTTTATTTAATATAAGCTTTTACTAAACTCTTTTACTCATTTCGTTCTCACCCGACTTTATTTTATTTTCGTATAGCTCCAACCTGTCGCTTGTTTTATAAATTCAGCTGTTTCTTTTGCGATTTCCAAGTGCTGTTCCTTTGTCGGATGGCCTGTATGCTCATCGGTTTCAAACTTGCTGTATTTAAAGAAATATATATTATCATCTCCGTTTTTTGACCAACCTAAATCATCGAGCATTGTGTTTACTGCATTCTCATAAAGTCCCGGTTTTGTTATAAGAATATATTTAATATTTTCACCGCTTGTTCCGTATTTCTCTGCAAGCTTCGATATAAAATCGCTGTACCCTTTTGCAAAATCATTATCCGATACATTCGCTGATTTGTCATTTGTTCCGAGGAAAATCACAACAGCGTTCGGAGTATAATCGTTAAAATTCCACGCCGAGGGTGCGTCCGTTTTTCTTATCTTCAAGTCCGCCAATCCGATTTGGTTTGTTATCGTTGTTTCGGTTGAACCGTCACCGTTTTTAACTATGCCCTTGCCGCTGCTTGCGATTACATTTGCATCCGCATCAAACGCCCTTGAAACAATTCCGGCATACGAATTATAAAAATCGGTGTTTTTTCCCGTTTCCCAAACAGCGCCGTTTGACTGTATTTCCGATGCGTCATATACGTTCGCATATCCGACCGTATAAGAATCTCCGTAAAATTCTAATTTATGGGATTTTGCCGCCGTGTTTTTCGGCTTTGCCGCACTTTCATCCGCATCCGACAGCACCCTAATCTTATCGGCCGAAAGCTTACCTCTTGTTGCCTCACCCGAGCGCGTAAACTTTACGGTATGCTCAGTATTTTCAAGTCCGCTTGCCAATGTCAGCCAACCCGTTTTGGTCACGCCGACTCTGCCTTTATACACGCCGTCTATTTCTATTGTAAAATACGGGCTGTTATCGGCTGTCGGTGACATTGATATTGTGTCTGTGTCAGAAACGTACGGACCGCTTATTTCGCTTACGTTCACAGCGGTTTCCGTTCCCGTAAATGTATACTCTATTCCGCTTCCTGGCCAGTTATATGTGCGTCCGCCCGATGCCGTCACCGCATACCTGCCCAATTGTCTTACGGTGGTGTCCGAAATCGGATATTCCGCACTCTTTCGGTTATCCAAAATAATGTTTTCAATCAGCGGACCGCTGTTATTTCGCGACCACGCAAAAGCCTTTAATGCTTTTGTAGCTTTTAAAAAGCTAAAGCTCGGTACATCATCTATGCTGCCGTTTTCTGTATTTTTTGTTGCCGTTCCGTTCTTTGCGCTTACCGAAATCAATCTGCCGTCTTTATCGTATGCCGCCGCAATCATAAATACATTTTCATCATTTGCCGTTGTATTTTCATAAGCCGCATTTAATTTTATTTCCGCTCCGTCGGATATTTTATCCAACTCTCCCGATGCAATTTCCGCATTGTTTGCCGTCAAGGTCGCATTAAACTTAAATCTCGGTTTTTTAACGGTTGCGGTACGGTTCGATAATAAATATCCGCCGCTTCCCACTGTGTGTTCCGGCATTTCGATTCTGTAATAATCCACTGATGTTGACGGAGTCAAAATTACTTTGTGTCCGTTATATCTGACAGATGCTAAAGCAATTTCGCTATTGTTCTCATCATACACTTTGATTGCATCTAAATTCTGATTTACAAGCTGTTGGTTAAAATCAAGCACAATATTGTCATCAACAAACACCGCATCATACCAAAACGTGTTGTTTGCAATATTAACGACTCTCATATTGTCAACATAGAATCCGCTTTCACTCTGTTTCGCATTGAGTGCAAACGCTTTTATCATCATGGTATTTGCCGCCGTCGATGTCACGTTAAGAGTTTTCACCAAACCGCCGTTTAAATATATTGATACCGTTTTGTTTGTTTTATCTATTACCATATCAACTGCATTCCAGTCATTTGACTTATATAAGGACTTTCCCATCGATGCTGTCGCAATGGTAGAATCGACATCTGCGCTGAACCAGTTCGGTGACGCTCCGAAATATCCCGCTTGATCAAATATAAAACCAAAAAATCCTTGTTCGCCCTCTGTATCTTCGCTTGTATACCCCAAACCTCTCGCAAACATTCCGAGTGTTTCGTTCGGGATTTTTATATCAAAACTCACCGAATACACATCCGAAAAATCGTCATAATATTTATTTGTTTCGGAATTATGATGTCTGTATCCGCTAAAATAAAGGGAATCATATGCTGCACCTGAAATTCCTTTATATTTTACTTTAGCCGCATATCCGTGTATACTGTTCTCTGTGTCAACCCTCTCCGCTGTTCCGAAATAGCCTTTGAGCCACGGATTCCATTTTGATTCATTTTCATAATCATTATATAAGATTTGTTGTGTGGTATCAATCGATGAAACATTATCCTCCGTTACATATGCGGTTTTAAAATTATCCAGCTCTAAAAAATCCTCATAATTATAATCCGCGTCTAAATTACCGTAACTCAGTATTGCTTTTGCAGCAACCTTGGATTGGCTGTAGCTTTCACCTATGGTTCCTTCGGCAACAAGCACACCGTTTATATACCAATTAATTTCCCCTGTTTGTGTATCAACCGTATATTCAACATGAGTCCACTTTCCGACCTCATAAGGAATAACTTTGTGGTCAACATTATCCGATGTGTACCTGCCCATTGAGCCGCCGCTCAGGCTAAGTACAATATATCCATCATTGAGTCTTAAATAATTCACATATTTATTTTCCGAATCCTGAAAGTGAAGCTGAAAGGCTTTATCATTAGCCTCATCGACCTTTGGATTTGAAAGATATTTTTCATCAAGCACTTTAAAATCAAAGCTCAATGAATATTTTTTATACGTATCGGTTATTATGTTGTCAAATTTCATACTGCCTATTTGCCCGCTCTTACCGCCGGTTGAATTGTTTTTACTTTTTGAATCACATATCCTTGCTTTTTCGTTATACCCCGGTTCAAAATCATTAACCGGCGTGCTCGGTGAGCAATTATCGTAAAAGACTTGGATATTGTTATAACCTGCCGAATTAGAATCAACCCACTGCTTCCCCGATGAGTATTCGCCGATAGGTATATACTTGTCAACTTTTACCGTTTCCGCATTTCCCGTTTCTGCGGTCGCTTGTTCATTTAAATTCACACAAGCACACGTTGCTCCTATCCCGATTGAACAAACAACAGCCAATACTTTTCTTACTACATTCTTTAAACTTCTTTTCATCACTTTCATCCTTCCCGATTTATAATTATTTTAATATTTTTCTATTTAATTACAGGCACTTTCATAAACTGAGCTGCGTTTTTCGCACTGCCTATTCCGGGGCACAGCTCTATCCAGCCTCGTCTGCCGTTTCCGTCATTATCGTTTATCAATATACAGAACAAAACATTTCGTTTTGCAAAGATTGCCCCGTTTTCACCATAAATATCCACCCACGGCATTTTAAGCTCGTATACGGTCATATCGCCCTCTCTGCCTATTTCGAGTTCACACCTGTCGTCAAACGCAATCGCTTCGTCAAAATCCCCGGCAAAGAATTTTGTTCCCAAAAACGAATATCTGTACATACTCGGCTTTCCGTCCTTGTCTTTTCCTATACCGATTTCCGTTCTTCCTGCGCTTGATTCAGCACGCTCGGCAAACGCAAACTGAATACTGTCATTCGCATAAATTTTATTTGCGCTTTCCGTTGCCCCCTCTATATTATCCTTAACCCGTGCGGCAAGATAAAAGTAATCCTTGTCATAGTTTAAATATACCGTGCCGCTCAAATCCGATGTACCGCCCCAATCCGATATTTGCTGTACCATATTTGCTTTATTCATACGAATCGGCGTTTCCATTGAATACTCGCCTTTGTCAATTTTTCCGTCTATTTTCGGTTCGCCCTGAACCTTTGTCATTCCAACAAAATATGAGCTGTCATTAAACGGTATTTGTTCTCCGCCGTCCGTTTCTATATATCCGCTTATATCCAATTTATCCGTCGATTTTGAAATCGGAATATTCAAATACATATACCTCACTTCGTTCGGCGCCAAACTCTCAAACCGTGCCTCTTTATCATTCAGCTCCATTTCCGACGGCTGAGTTATTTTAACTCTCCCGGATATGTTCCCCTCCGCTTTGTTATTTTGCAGCCGCAAGATAAGCTGCCATCTCGAATTTCTGTAATAGTTAATCGATTCTTCCGCACTCAGCGAATATCTATATTCAACCGATACCGGCATTGAATAAACAACATTTCCTGTCATCTTATTTTTAATCAAAACCTTCACCGTTTCTTTTTCAGTCCCTGATAAGCCGGCTTTAAAATTCAGTTCAAAGCTTCCGTCAGCTTTCACCGCTACCTTACCGTTTTGTTTAATATTATCAGGGCATTCGGTTTCAACGTCCCACTCGCCTTTAGGAAGTTTACCGGTTATTTTTGCATCATCACCTTTGACGCAATTGAGCTGTGAGGTAAATATTTCAAATTTGGGACTCTCTTCTTTTATATTCTCAATATCCAAATTTCCTATAATATATATCGGATTTTCGGTGAGCGTAACGTCTATTGTCCCGTTTGTCGAATAAAGCTTTTCTTTATTCCCGTATCTGTCATATATATTTACAATATCGGTTCCGATATTTAAAGCCGTTGATATACTTCCGCTCTTTGTCCAAGCCATAAGCGCCTTTTGTCCGTCGGGTAAATCAAAAGCATAGATTGACGCTCTCTCATCCGACAGCTTAATATCCTTTGTTCTTACCGCGCCGTTCATCAGCTTATTATATGCCGCCATAGTAATGAATACGGGTTTTGCCTCATACGGAATCTCTGTGAATTGCCAGCCGCGTATTGCTCCGAAATGAAGCTCACCATCGTTCTGTGCGCCTGTCGTCTTTTCCTGAAAGTTATACCATAAAATTCTCTCTATGCTTTGATTTGTCATGAGCCCGGCAAATTCGGGTGTGTAATTTGCCTGCTTTTCTTCATCAGCATAATTCAACGATGACGACCAGCCAAATTCAGAAAAAACAAGCTTTTTATCGCCTATACCGTATTTTTTCATTAACTCTTGTACTGTTTTAATATCATTTAAGGTTTTATCCGCCTCTGCGCTCAGTGTTACATTATACGGATGAATACTTATTCCGTCAAGGTAATCGCCTGCGCCGAGTTTCAAACATTCCTCTATCCACGAATCAGCGTTTGCGACATTCGCAGTCGTCATTGCATATACTTTTGCATTCGGATTGATTGATTTAACCTTTTCATATACCAATTTTAAAAGATGCGTATATTCGGGTTCGTATGTCTTTTTGGTCAGCGGATTTGTATGCATATTAAGCTCGTTCCAAAACTCAAAGTCAATATTCATATCCTTTGTTGTTTCGGCTATGTATTCGACATATTCCATAAAGTCATTAATTTGTTCCGTCGACACGGGAAAGCTCTCGTTTGGGTACACCGCCGGCAGGCCATAACCCAATATACAATAAAACCTCATTCCGCTGTTTTTAAATGTTTCTCTTGCACCCTCTGCCCATTTATTATATTTCAAAACGCCCGGTGTTCCTTCAACATCTGTCCACCGCAGCTCATCTCTCATTGTGTCTGCACCGACGTTCTTTGCCAGCCGAATTTTTGCATCTCTGTTATCAAACCCGTAACCTTGAAATCCCTTTGATATATGTGTGCAATATCCTATCAGCGGATTGGATTTTTCGTTTAACACAATACGTGATGCACGAGTCTTTGCTCGTCCGTAAATACTGTCATCGCTTTTTATACACCTTGCCTCTAAATTGTAGTATCCGTACCTGCTTGCTTTAAGTTTAAATTCTACGTTTTGGACTCCATTTGCTGCCAAATTCACTTCGTTTTCACAAGACACGGTTTTACCGGTTTCATCAGTCATATTCACAACTACTTTTCCGCCAAATTTCTCGCCCATTGTTTCTTTCAGCGAAACCGTCCCGCTGATTTCGTCCGTAAAAAATATATTACCGAGTTCGGGCATATTAAATTCGGTTACAATTTTTTGTTCAACCTCAGTCGGATAATATTTTATAAAGCCATAATCGCTCATATCAATGCCGCCGCCTGTAAATGACACCGCGTGTATGTTATCCAAATAACATTTTCCGCCGCCTGTCATTACCTGATAAAACGACTGTATTTTATCTATTTTATCCGCCATTTTCGTTTCACCGAGCGGTTCACCGTCCACATAATATGACGCTGTCCTCTTTTCAAAATCAAACCACATATCCATATGATACCATTTGTCCGCATCATATGCCTTCGGCGGTGCATTATCGACATCCCAGGTCATATTGTTAAATTTTTGAAAGTTGCCCGTATTTCTTATAATAAACGCTTCCGCCAGGTCGCTTACAGCATTCCCCTCCAGCGAAGTGTATGCATTTCTGAATACTCTTACATATCCCTCCGCGTTTTTTTGAGCATATTTCATATCATAGCTGATAGCCAGCTTTCCGCTATCCGCCGCTCGGTCAAAAACAAAGAACGCCCCCGATGATGTTCCCACCGAGCTTATTTCAAGAACATTGCCGTACAGCGAATTATCATCCTTTACCGTGGCTACCGTTCCCATTGCTCCCGAATATCCGACGTTACCGTTTTCAAAATCGGCACTGAACAATTCAGACACCCTGCTCGCCGATGATTGTGCGGATTTCGGCTCTTGTGCAAAAGCCGAAGCATTGATTACTATAGCCGTTATCAATAAAATCATTACACTTTTAAATCTTTTCTTTTTGCATACAGCATCCATTTGCATATAATCTCTCCTTTTTTTAATAAAACAGATATTTATATAAACTCTTGATTTTTTACATATTTACAAATCATATATTTTTTCACTCAATAGGTTTATTGTTAATTTCATCCAATCCAATTTAATTATTATTTACAGATTTTATAAAATTTTCTCTTTACTTTTTCTCATTTATACTGTATATTATAAATGAAGTACAAATTATTTTCAACCGACAAAATTTTCTATAAGGTAGGTATTTTTTAGATGTTATATAAAGATGACCCTCAAGCCTGTATTGAGCTTAACTTTAAAAACGGGTTTGCTCTCGATAACAAAACCCAACTCGTTATTAATATGCGAACCGCCGACGCGTATCCGCATACGCACAATTTTTTTGAACTTATGTATGTCACACGCGGCTCTGTTGCGCATTCAATCAACTTTGCAAAACCGATTGTGATGAAAAAAAGAGATTTTGTTTTAATCGATCTCGATTCCGTGCATGAATATGCAAGCGTAGACAAAAACGGCTGCGAAGTGATAAACGTTGCCTTTTCGGCAAGCTTTATCGACAACCGCCTGTCGTCAAAAAGTAAACTGTCAAATATTTTCAGAAGCTCAAAGCTCGGGCTTAGCGGAAAGAATGCTATTGCTCCCGCAGGAATAATTATGCACGACGTTCATTCGGATATATTGGATATAATAGAGCTTATTTCCAAGGAACTCAAAAAAGCCGATGACATTTCCACCAACATCATTCGGCATCTTCTCATAACATTGCTTATATCAATCACACGAATGTCAAATATCGAAAATATGAACGACCTGAGCGAGCTTAGCGCCTTAATGATAAACTATATAGAAAAGCATTATGCGGAACAAAATTTATTAAATTCCGCGTCCGTTGAATTCAATTATTCCGCCGCATATCTTTCCAATAAATTTCATCTGGAGGTTGGTGTTCCTTTCAACAACTATCTTCAAAATTATCGGATAGAGATGGCAAAGCATCTGTTGAATACAACCAAGATGAGCGTGTCTGAAATCGCGAATGCGGTCGGATACTCGGACGGAAAATATTTCGCGCTTATTTTCAAGCGCTTAACGGGTATGAACCCGAGTTATTATAAAAAGACTATTATAAAATATCTTCCCGATGCGTCAACCCATATATAATTATTCGCAAATCCGCCCATTTTCAATCATATATTATATCTCTGAAGCCGCACAGAAATGTGCGGTTAATTTATTTTACGGAGGAATATATTATGAGAGAAAATGAAGAACAAACCTATACCTGTTCCGAATGCGGAGCGGTGGTTGACGAGGAAAACTTGCACTCATTTGACGAGCATATGTTGTGTGATGAATGTTTGGAGCGGCTGACGGTGACTTGCGATAACTGCGGTCGGCGGATTTGGCGAACAGATGCCGAATGCGACAGCTATACTGCACTGTGTTCGCATTGCTATGAGTATCACTACACAAGCTGTGAACATTGCGGAAGGCTGATTGAGTGCGACAGTGCCAACTATGATGAAGATGATGACTTTCCGTACTGTGACGAGTGTTACCGTGAAATTCAAGAGTCGGTCATTAAATCGTACAATTACAAACCCGAACCGACATTTTACGGTTCGGGTGATTTATTTTATGGGGTGGAACTTGAAGTTGACAAAGGCGGTGAACGGAATGACTATGCCGAAACGATTTTGAATGTTGCGAACAAAGAAAACAATTATCTTTATGCAAAGCATGACGGTTCAATCGATGACGGTTTTGAAATCGTTTCACATCCTATGACGCTTGAATATCATACCAACTTTATAAATTGGTCGGATGTTATGGAAATGGCGCTGTCGCTTGGTTATCGTTCGCACCAAACCTACACTTGCGGATTGCACGTTCACGTCAACAGAAATGCGTTCGGGGAAAATTATGACACACAAGAGGACGCTATTTCCAGAATCGTTCACTTTGTGGAAATGCATTGGAATGAACTGCTTAAATTTTCACGCCGAACCGAGGCGAATATGAACCGTTGGGCAAGCCGTTACGGAATATCGAACACCGCAAAAGATACCTACAAAAATGCAAAGACAAAACATTGCGGTAGATATGTTGCCGTCAATCTCGAAAACTATGCAACAATTGAGTTTCGGCTATTTCGAGGCACACTTAAATATAAAACGTTTCTCGCTACATTGCAATTAGTTGATGAGATTTGCAATCTTGCGCTAAAGCTTTCCGACAAGGAATTGGAAGGTATGTCTTGGTCGGATTTTGTTGGGCAGATTAATTCCGACAAATCCGAATTAATTGAATATTTAAAGGCAAAACGATTGTATGTCAACGAACCTCTCGATATTTCGTCAGAAACGGAGGTTGAGTAATATGTGCGGATTATTTGGATTTTTACACTATGGCAGGAACAAGATAAAGGATTTAAGCTACATAACAAACGTACTCGCCGAGGAAGCGGCTGTTCGAGGGACGGATGCAACGGGAATTGCATACAACCTAAAAGGAAAACTGTGCATTGACAAAAACTCAAAATCTGCGTATGATATGACATTCAAACACAGCAATAATATTACCGCTCTGATAGGTCACACACGTCACAGCACGCAGGGCGACAAGAAATACAACTACAACAATCATCCTTTCTATGGGAGTTGCGGCGATACTAAATTTGCGCTTGCGCATAACGGCGTATTAATCAACGACAAGGATTTAAAGCAAGAGTATAAGCTTCCCAAAACCAAAATCGAAACCGACAGCTATGTTGCGGTTCAGCTGTTGGAGTATAAAGAGAAATTGGATTCCGACAGCATCAAGTTTATGGCTGAAAATGTTGAGGGCAGTTTTAGTTTTTCCATCCTTGACAACGGCAATAATCTATATCTTATCAAGGGCGACAGTCCGTTGAACATCTTACACTTTTCGAAAGAAAAGATTTACATATATGCCAGCACTGAGGAAATTCTTTGGAAAGCCTTAATCGAAACCGATTTATTTCTCGACATCAAAGAAAACAATTATGAACAAGTTAAAATTTCGGATGGTGACATACTTCGCATTTCACCGCAAGGCAAGCTTGATTACAATAAATTCAACTTTATCGACTATTCGGGCAACAAATATTGTAAGTGGTGGAACTACGGCTATGACAGCAACATTGCAAAATCCGATAAGGATTATTCGGATGTGTATATTGAGGATTTAAAGTGCATTGCGGCGTATCAAGGTTACTCACCTGATGATATTGATACTATGCTTGACAACGGCATTTCGCCCGATGAAATCGAGGAATATTTATACTGTTGGGAGTGAGGTGACTGACATATGAACTTTTTAAAGGCGGCGCTTGTAATTATGAGCCTGATTCTGCAAATCTGTAACACCGATGATGAGTAGGAAATAACCTTATCTGTAACAAACTACTCTTTTAAGGTAAATTTATACCAACCAATTTAAAAACAAATTGGTTGGTATATGGATTTATTTTAAAAATTCCTGACTTATGACCTTAATTTTTGAAATTAAGGCTGATATAATGGTTATCGTCAAAAGGACGTCATTTTGACAAAGATTTACCGAAAGGAGTTTTTAAATGAACCAAAACAGCAACCCTAACATTCGCATATACGATGGCAGAGCAAATGAAACACAAATGTTCAAGCATATATTGTCACACGATTTAATTCGTTGCTGTAATCAACGCCTATATTACTATAACGAGTACGAGGGCAGATATGCGTCCGTTCCGCGCAAAAAAGAATGGCACTATCTGAGCCGTTTTTTCAGCGACAAGATTAACACCGAAATACCCGGGCGGTGCATAAACGAGCTCATAACTCGTCTTATGAATAACTCGGATATACAGATTGATACCGATGAATTCAATTCGCAAACCGATTTGATAAATGTGCGAAACGGTGTTTTAGACTATAAATCGGGTAAACTGCTCGCTAAAAGTCCGAAATACTTATTCAATTATATGATTAATGCATCATATAATCCTCACGCAAACATCAACGATGCTCCAATGTTTAAAAGCTTCTGTAAAACATCATTGGACGGATGCAGTGATAAAATCAAACTGCTCCTGCAAATCATCGGATATTTGTGCAGTTCTCTTACCGAAGCAAAAAAATGTTTCATCTTAATAGGCGCACCTGACAGCGGGAAATCGTTGATAATTCATCTTATGGAATATCTTATAGGCAGTGAATTCACCTGTAATATTCAGCTTGAAAACCTAAGCCGAAGATTTTCCACCGCCGAACTCAGCACAAAGTTTTTAAACATATGCGGTGAATTGTCTGCACGCCCTCTGCGCAATATTGAAACTTTCAAACTGATAGTGGGCGGCGACACACTCTCGGGCGAATTTAAAGGTCAGCCTATGTTTTATTTCAAAAACAAGTGCAAACTGTTGTATGCCGGAAATGTTCTTCCCCCTATAAAAAATGAAGACATATCTCTTGCATTCATCAACAGGCTGATTCTGCTCTGCTTCTCACATTCAATCCCGAAATCAGAGCGGGTATATGATATGGCGGACAAGATGAAAGATGAAGCGGATACAATATTTTCACTCGGCATAAACGAACTGTCCGATTTAATCGAAACAGGATACCGTTTCGCCATACCTGATGATTCGGCGAAACTGCTGTCGGACTATGCTTTTGAACAGACTAATATTGATTCTTTCATCGAGCACTGTTGTATAATCGGTTCGGAATATAAAATTCATACGGTCGAATTGTATAAAGCTTACACCGATTTTTGCACTGCGAATGCAGTGTCACCGATAAGCCAAAATCTTTTTTCTCAAAAGATAGCGTCTTTGCCGAATGCGGAAAGCAGCAGATTCAGAATTAACGGCGGAGCACCGACAAGGGGTTTTAAAGGTATCGGATTAAATGATCTAAAGCAATAAATTGTATCCTGCAAGATACCGAAAGGTAATTTTGCAGGATACAGAATAAAAAATGTTCGGAACATCGGAACGCTTATAAATCGGAGGTGACATACAAATGCTAAAAAGCGTAACCGTAAAAATTGATGATGAACTTCTCAAAAAGATTGACCGCTATGCAGAGTCAACATATCAAACCCGTACTCGTGCAATAATTCAAATGCTCGAATCGACTCAGGTCAACATTATTACGGAAGGAGTTGAAATTCTTAAATGCTTACACAGAATCGAAAGTGAATTCGATTATACAAACTTACTGTTATTTGACAGAAAAAATTTTAAGGAGGTCTTAGATAAAATATGGCTATTACTAAATTCGGCAACTCAAAAGCTGCCGCGAACAATCAAAACGGACGAAAATTAAAACGTGCAATTGATTATGTTATCAATCCGGATAAGACCCGTTCAAGCCTAACGGGCGGAATCGGAGTTGATATGGACAACGCATTTGAGAGAATGACAGTTGTTAAACAGTTCTATAACAAATCGGGCGGCAGAGAATACAAATCATTCGTTGTGTCATTCAAAGGCGAACGCTTTGAGGACTTGGTCTATACCGCAGCATCTTCCATTGCCGAATATTTTTCGGATTATCAAGTGTTATACGCCGTGCATACAAACACCGATAACACGCATATTCACTTTATTATTAATTCGGTATCGGTTGCCGACGGGCATAAGATGAGCCAAAGCAAAGAGGACTTAAAAACTTTTAAAGAATATGTTGAACAAGTAACCTCTCGTCTCGGATTGGATAAAGATTATACACTGTACAGCTATGACAATGACGAACTGTCTTTTGATTGTGATGATGAGAATTTTTCGGATACTGACGAATACTTACGCAGGCAGTATTTAAACACTTGTTCGGTTTCGTGGGACGATGATTCGATGCAGCCCGTTGATAATTCATCCAAGTATCCGCCTGACATATTAAATAAGATAATAAGCGGAGAAATCACCGAACCTATTATATTTTTTGAAAAACAAACTGACACATTTAACGAATAGCAGGGAGGGTTAAATTTGAAAACACAAAAATATTATGCGGTTTACGGCAGCAACGCAATCGGGGTATGTATATCATATGCCGTTGCATATAACAAACGAAAGTATATACGGGGTTTTCGATGCAAAAAGTTCGATACTTTTGACGAAGCCGAAGATTTTGCTCTCGATAAGGCAAATGACCTTTTTCCGTATTACAAGCATATTCCGGACAGGCTCAGACTAAATTATATTGAGTATTCAAACCAAATGCCCGATGTATTTGATTAATCAAAATATCAGAGAGGAGCGATAAAAATGCTTGACAAATATAATGATATAATATCGGTCAAAGAACTATGCGACATCTTACAGATAGGCAAGAACACTGCATATAATTTACTTAGAGCCGGACACATACACAGCATAAAGATAGGCTCAACCTATAAAATACCCAAAAAATATCTCATTGATTATATACTGAGCGCATAAATATCTAACCAAGCTCGAAAGGAGTGAAAGCAGTATGACGGGAAGTTTACAAATTAAAAACGGCAAATATTATGCGGTATTAAACTTTAAGAGTTCAGATAACAAACGCAAACAAAAATGGATAAACACTAATCTGACGATAGGCGGCAACAAAAGGAAAGCCGAAACAGTTTTACATAAGCTTTTGGCAAAATACGAGGGTTTTTCAAACATTCAATCCGACATCCTGTTTTGCGATTACATTTTAAAGTGGCTTGAATACAGCAAGAATCATCTTGAAAACACTACGTTTGAGGGATATAAAAATTCGGTTGAAAACCATATATACCCGTATTTTCTCTCAAAGAAGATTAAGCTTTGTGATATTGACGCCAGACAAATTTCGGAATACTACCGATACAAAATTTCGCAAGGTTTGTCGTCGAGCACAATACGGCGACACCATGCAAATATCAGAAAATGTCTGCAGGATGCAATGATTGACGATATTATTCCGACAAATCCCGCTGACAAGGTGAGATTACCCAAAACCGTCAAATATGCCGCAAAATTCTATGATACATCACAGATAAAAGCTCTTTTGGATTGTGCCGTCGGCACCGATATTGAGCCTATCGTTATATTATCTGTCTGTTATGGGTTGCGGCGAAGTGAAGTTTTAGGCTTAAAGTGGTCGGCAATCGACTTTGTCGAAAACAAAATACAAATAGATTACACGATAACTCGGATTAATACACAATGCGAAAAACCACGGACCAAAAATCTTTCGAGTAACAGAACTCTGCCGCTTATTCCTTATGCAAAGAATTATTTAATGCATCTGAAGGACATTCAATCGGCAAACGCAAAACTGTTCGGAAACTGTTACACACAAAACGATTTTGTATGTAAAAAGATTGACGGAAAACCTTTCAGAACAGATGAAGTATCGCACAAGTTCAGTCGCTTGTTAAAGAAAAACGGTCTGCCGCACATTCGGCTGCACGACCTTCGCCACAGCTGCGCCTCAATGCTTATTGCGGAAGGAGTTGATATAAAGGTCATACAGGAATGGCTCGGGCATTCGTCGATTGCAACAACCGGTAACATTTACGGACATCTGCAATTCAAACAAAAAGTTTCAACCGGCAATGTCATTGAAAATCTATTGCGCTCTTAAAAGCAACGACAGGTTTGCTCTCATTGCGCAAATCTGTCGTTTGTTTATTAACGATAGTATAAAAATTTCACTTGCAATTATTGCGATGGTGTGATAAAATAAAATTAGAGAGGTGAGTCCGATGGATAATGAATTAAAAGACGATTTGATTAAAAGCGACCTCGAAGTGAGATATGACGAACACGTCAAGAAATTATTAGCCAATAAGAAAACTCTTGCGTGGATATTGAAATACAGTGCGGTCGAATACAAAGATTGCACCATTAACGAGATTGTCGGTTTCATCGAGGGAACACCTGAAATAAGCTCTGTCGGTGTTGACAACGGTTTTACGGCACAATCAATAAAAGGCAATCCCAATGAGGATATAATAATCAACGAGGGTATGATTACCTATGATTTGCGGTTTGAGGCGTTAGCTCCGGGAACGGATGACGAATACATTCAATTAATTATAAACATTGAGGCCCAAAATAAGTTCAATCCGGGTTATCCGCTGCTTAAACGTGCGGTATACTATTGCAGCCGAATGATTTCGGCACAAAAAGGATTGGAATTTGAAAATTCCGAAT
>OIYO01001115.1_pt1 | contig 16529 bp, 13 predicted proteins | sample 1588191 | NCBI WGS metagenome assembly OIYO01 (sample SAMN03283275) | human gut metagenome | biome: human-associated habitat; material: feces | host: Homo sapiens | place: Peru | collected 2012 | reverse complement strand
CCTGATGTTATAACTATTACTTCTCCCATATCTTTCCTCCTTAGGATTTTAAAAAACACTATTTTTTCAAGTATTATGATACAACGAAATCATAAAAAAGTCAATTATTATTACAAAAAGATTACAAAAAGATTACAAAAAAAAGTAACAAAATTGTTACTTTTTTATTTTTATATATTTTTTGCTTTTAGTACAATGCTACTCTAAATGCAATTGCAATATTGCTTTCAACAATTAATCCTCCTCTTATGGCTGCTGTATATACGGAATCTCCTCCATTATCTGTATATCTTCCACCTCTATATGTCCACTTATAAAACTGTGGAAATTGAGTTGTATCAACTTGTTCTAATGTAAATTCACTCATATTTCCTGAGAAGTCATATATATTTAAAGCTTTATTTTTTTCACTAGCTCTTGTTGTTAATAATGCATATTGTGTCGCTTCTTTTATTCCCGTAGCATTTACCCAATTGGTAGAATTATATTTTTTTGCATTTATACTGTTTATCTTAAATGTTGAATCCAAACAGTTTCCCCAATCACTACTTCTAACTGCAATATCTTCATAAGTCAAATCTGAATTTTCCTCAAGAAATTTACATGTTAAGTCCCATTGTATACCAAATAATAAACTACTTGTTTTGCTTGCATCTGCTGACATTTTACTTGCTAGATTTTGTGCTTGGCTACATGTAACATAATTATATGGAATTTGATCAGGTTTACTTACTGCTTCTCCAGTTGCTCCACTATTGCTTGTCCTTACACTATTATTAGTTGTTGATGTGCTGTCACCAATTTCATATCTTGATATCCAAAATCCCTTATTTGTATATATACTGCTTAGCATTTTATTGTACAATGCTGTATATGTATCACTGTCTTTTATTCCGCAACCATCATACCATTCATCATCCCAATTACGGTTTTGTCCTTTTGAACCCTCTCTATAATCCTTGGCATATTCTATTAAATCAGATTTAATTTTATCATAATCAGTATTATTTTTTGCTGTTGTAAATACGCTTTCCGGTACTACTACCCATACCCATTCATTATCTTTACCGTCTTTTACAACTAATCCATTTTCAACAACATTCATTGTAGGGGACATACTTACTCTAAATCCTTTTGGTATTGTTACTATGTCTCCATTTTTGTCTTCATAATTCATTTCTTTTGTGTATTTTTCAGACCATGTATCTTCATCTACTACTACATATTGAACTTTACCTTCAGAATTTTTAAAATATCCTTTATATGTATTTACACTCTTTACAAATTGATATTCTTTTTGGTTCTCTTCTAATGTTACACTATCTGGCTTTTTCTCTACTTCTGAAATTTGTTTTGTCCATACATATTGGTTAGTTTTGCTTGTATCGACATCTTCTCCTTGTACATTTGATATTACTATGCTTTCATTTCCACTGTTGTCTGTTGTTTTTCCAATATAATAATAACCGTCTGGTATTAAAATTCCATCTATATATCTTAAATCTATGGCAGTTTGGTCTGGTTCTATATAATCAGTATAATATATTTTTGTTGTATCATTTTCTTTTATTTTTACTCCTTCTACATAGAATATATTATGGCTATTTTCATTTATTATATATAGGTCTGTGTAACTATTTGCATTTTCTTTATCATTTTTTACTTTTTCATACTCTTTACCATAATTTAATGTGATTCCTTGCATTGCTTCTAAATCAATTACATAGAAATCTCCTGTGTCATTTTGAGTACTTAATACACTTGATAAATTTTGTAATTGATCTTCGTTTGTATATTTTATCTCTGCTGGTATTTTTCCATACTTATTATAATATGCTGAGACTTTTTCTCGTAACATACTTATATCATTATATAAATTAGTTAGATTTTTAATATAAATATTATCTTGTGCATTGTATATTAACATATTTGTTAGTATTAATAGTATTAAAACAGTAATTACTAATGCAACCATTGTAATACCTTTTTCTTGTTTTATTCTACATTTCATCCTTTGAATTCTCCCTTCACATCTCTCAGTTTATTGTTAAATTATAATTCTTCAATCTCTTTAACAAATTGCTCTCCTGATTTGCTCCGTTCATTATAAGATATTACATATAGTTTACTATTAAATTGTGTTATTTTCAAGTATTTTTTTGTAAATCTCTTCTCTCTTTTTATATTTTAAATCTTCTTTTATCACAAGATACCATAAATACATATCAATTAGAAAGATAGATATATTTTGAATATATAATATTAATATACTTGATATGGCTGTAATTACTATTACCATTATTTTTGATATGGCATTAATATGTTTTTCTGATTTTCTTTTTCCAAAAATAATATGTAAAATTTCTTTTAGAACTCTTCCACCGTCTAGTGGATAAATTGGTAGTAAGTTAAATATCATTATTAAAAAGTTGGTATAGATTATCATCATACTTTTTATTAAATCCAAGTTTAAATTATATGTTATTAAAATTAGTATAAAATTAGTAATTGGACCTGCTAGGGCTACTATTATTTTTTTTATTTCTAAAAGATTTCCTTTTTTTATTTTCTTGTTATATTCATTAACATTTATTTTAAATGATATAGATACTCCAAATGGCATTATTTCTAGTTTTTCAGGTTTCATTCCCATAAGAAGTCCTGCTAATAGGTGTCCTAGTTCATGGATAATGGCAAAAATCATTATCATCGCATATAATTCAATTTGTTTTGTAAAATAAAATAGTATAAGAAAAATGAATATTTTTAAGTCTATTCTAAATCTCATATTTGTTTTCCTTTTTTATATTTAGGTTTTTATTGGTTGCCTATAAACCTTTTGGTCTCTTATTATAGCTTTATAGTGTTAGTATTTTTTCAGGGTCTATTGTTCTTTCGGAAATTCTTATTTCAAAATGTAGATGTGGTCCTGTTGAATTTCCTGTTGAGCCTACTTCTGCTATTTCTTGCCCTTGTGTTATTTGGTCACCTTGTTTTACATATAACTTGTTACAATGTGCGTAAATTACACTTACTTCTCCTATTTGTATTTTTAAATGTTTTCCATAGTCTCCTTCTTCTGAAGCTAGTACAACTTCTCCTCCTGTTGCTGCTAATATTTTTGTTCCCATATTTGCTGCTATATCCACTCCTGTATGATTTTTAGGAACTGTGCTTGTTGTTGGCTCTCTTTGTCCAAATTTTGAGCTTATTGTTCCTTCTACTGGTTTTATAAATGTTGTAGTAGCTTTTATGTTTGCTATATCTTGTTCTTCCTGCGATAATTCTGCTATATTACTACTTTCTTCTGTTGTTTGTTCATTGTTCTGTATTTCATTTATTTCTTGTGTTTCACCTGTATTTTCTATTATATTTTCTGTTACGCTTTCTTCTGCTCCTCCTATTGCATTTTCATTAATATTCTCGTCTATGCTTTCATTACTATTTTCCGTATTTTCTACTATTCCCTGATTATCTTCTTTAAAATTATTTATACCTTGCTCCACATTTAGTTTTATATTTTCATATATTTGTCCAAAATTTATATCATATGATAATAATTCATTTGTTCTTTTTAAAAAATCTTCTGAAAATATGTAATTATTATTTTGAATTATATATACAACTAAATAGATTAATAAACTTACCACTATTTGTATAATCATTTTCTTTAGCAATTTTATATCTTTTTTATTTTCGTTATTTACCGTAACTTTTGCCGTTTTTCTTTGTACCCCTTCTTGTCTTCTTGCATATATTTCTTCTGCTCTTCTTATTTTTTCTTCTACCGACATTGTTCTTTCCATTTTTTCAATTCTTCCTTTCATTTCACTTACTTTATAAACTATATGTTACTCATTTTTGTTTTATGCTATGAACAAAAGGAACAAAAAAGTTGTCAATAGGGACGCCCTTTTTTTGACAACTTTAAAATACTATTATTATTGCTTGTAATATGCTCATAATTGTTATTGCTATTGCATATTTTTTTAGCTTATTATATTTTGCTTTTGCATCTTTATTAAATTTTTTTTGCTTTTCATTATTTTCAATTTTAGATATATAGCTATTTACAAGCATCTCCGCTTCTTTTAATATATATTCTTTATCCTTTCTTTCATTTTCGCTATTTATTGAATTTTTATTTTGCTCTATTTTTTGAAGTTTTTTTACTTTTTTATTAGTCTTTAATACAACTATTGCCTCATCTACAATATTTGAGGGTAAGTTTTTTAAAACTACTATATTTTTTAATTTACTTGCTTCCATTTGTACCTCCTTGAATTATGTATTTATTATATTTTTTCCATATTTTTCAAGGTTATACAAAAAATGTCCCAAAAAGAACCGTCTCTTTTGGGACACATTTTTTTATTTGGAGGCGCCTATCGGAGTCGGACCGATCATCAGAGTTTTGCAGACTCGTGCCTTACCGCTTGGCTAAGGCGCCATTAATATTTAATTTGTAGTTATGAATAATTAAATTTTATCAAGAAACAATTTTTGGAGCAGGTAACGGGAATCGGACCCGTAACTAATCCTTGGCAAGGATTTATTTTACCACTAAACTATACCTGCATCTACTTAATTAATTATATTCAAAAGCAATTAATATGATACCAAAAATTATAAATATTGTCAATAGTTTTTATGGGATTTTCCGGTGATATGTGCCTTAATCCTATATTTTTTTAAGAGGGATTTTTTGTGCTGGCTCCTTTCGTCTCTGTACCCTTAATCCCTCTTTTAATTTTTTCTTTTTATTTATTTTTCTTTTTAGCTGTTGTTTTTTTAGTAGTTTTCTTTCTAGTTGTTTTCTTCGTCGCTACTTTTTTTGTGCTTTTTTCTGTTTCTTTTTTTACATCTTCTGCTTCTTCTGGATTCCATTTTTCTCCTAATTTTGGTTTGTTCCAAGAGATATAATCACATGATTCTGGATTATTTTCGCAAATGTAATAGTTTCTTTTTCTTTTTGTTTTTCTAACTTGAACTGTTGCACCGCATTTTGGACATGGAACATCTATTGTTTCTATTATTGCTTTTGTATTTTTGCATTCTGGATATCCTGGACATGCTAAGAATTTTCCGTATTTTCCGAATTTGTAGACCATCATTCTTCCACATTTTTCACATTGTACATCAGATACTTCATCAACTAGTTCTACATGTTCTAGCTCTTTTTCTACCTTTTCGAGTTCCTTTTCAAATGGTCCATAGAATTCTCTAATCATCTTTTTCCATTCTTCTTTTCCTTCTGCTATTTCATCAAATTCGTTTTCAATTTTTGCTGTAAATTCTACATTTATTATATCTGTGAAATTTTCTGTAAGTAGCTTATTTACTATTTTTCCTAGCTCTGTTGGTACTAATTGTTTTTGTTCCTTTTCTATGTATCTTCTTTCTAGAATTGTTGTAATTGTTGGTGAATATGTACTTGGCCTTCCTATTCCTTTTTCTTCTAATGCTTTTACTAAACTTGCTTCTGTATATCTTGCAGGTGGCTCTGTAAAGCTTTGTTTTGGATTTATTTTGATTAGTTTTACTTCTTGATTTTCTTGTAATTCTGGTAACATTCCTTCTTCTTGTTCTTCTTTTTCATCTGTTCCTTCTACATACAAAATCATAAATCCTTTGAATTTCAAGTTTTGTCCATTTGCTTTGAAGTCATATTCATTTGCTTTTATATCAACTGCCATTGTGTCATAAACTGCTGGTTTCATTTGACTTGCCATAAATCTGTTATATATTAATTTATATAATTTATATTGGTCTTTGGTCAAATCATTTTTTACATCATCTGGTTCAATGTCTGAATATGTTGGTCTTATACCTTCGTGCGCGTCTTGAGCATCTTTACTTGTTTTGTAATATCTATTTTCATAGAATTCATCACCATATGTTGAAACTATGTGTGCTTTTGCAGCAGCTCTTGCTTCTTCTGATATTCTTGTTGAGTCTGTTCTCATGTAAGTTATTAAACCTACTGTTCCTTTATCAGATATTTTAACACCTTCATATAAGTTTTGTGCAACTGACATTGTTTTCTTTAATGTAAATCCTAATTTTCTTGATGCTTCTTGTTGCATTGTACTTGTTGTAAATGGTGGTGCTGGATTTCTCTTTTTCTCACCTTTTTTAATCTCTGAAACAATGTATTTTGCATTTTCTATATTTTTTAATATTTCATCAACTTGCTCTTTTGAATTGATTTCTTGTTTTTTTCCATCTTTTCCAAAAAATCTAGCTTCAAATGTCTTTTTAGATTTTTCATCTTTTAGATTAGCATATATATTCCAATATTCTTGTGGAATAAAATTTTCTATTTCATTTTCTCTATCAACTATTAACTTAACTGCTACTGACTGAACTCTTCCTGCTGATAGTCCTCTTTTTACTTTTTTCCATAATAATGGACTTATTTTGTAACCTACTATTCTGTCTAAAATTCTTCTTGCTTGTTGTGCATCTACAGTATTCATATCAATATCTCTTGGCTCTTGAATTGCTTTTTGTACTGCTGATTTTGTTATTTCATTAAAAGTTACTCTTGTTATTTTGTCTTTGCCTTCTTCTAGTATTTTTGATAGGTGCCATGCTATTGCTTCACCCTCACGGTCAGGGTCAGTTGCTAAATAAACTTTTTTTGCTTTTTTGCTATCAGCCTTTAAAGATTTTATTAAATCTCCCTTTCCTCTAATATTTATATATTCAGGCTCAAAATCGTGTTCTATATCTACACCTAATTTTGATTTTGGTAAATCTCTTATATGTCCCATTGATGCCACAACTTTTGTGTTTCCACCTAGGAATTTTTTTATTGTATTCGCCTTTGCAGGTGATTCTACTATTATTAATTTGTCAGCCATAAATCCTCCTTAGAATTTTATTCTAAATTTTCTTACTCTTAGTATTCTAGACTACTTTTTAATATTTTGCAAGTTTTTTACATAAAAAAAGAGAATTACTATTCTCTTATTACTAAAATTTGTTTCTGAATAGGTCTAATATAACTTCTTCAGAATTTATTGGTGTTACTTGATTTTCTTTAAAAATAGTTAAGATTCTATTTTCTTCTAATTCATCATTTGTTACATATTTTATACTTTTTGTTTCTATTTTTACATTATCTGGTATGTATTCTGTTTTTACTATCTGTATTCCATATTTTTCTTTACCAGAATTAATATCATCTTCATTTATTTGTTTATAATATTCTAATTTTATTGGATGTTCTATTCCTGCTTCTTCAAGTTTCTCTTTGTCAATAAACGCACCTCCAAAAAATGTTCTCAAAAAAAATCCCCCTTTTTTTAGAAATTTTATTATAATAAGTTATATATTACCACTAATCTCAATACTTTGCAAGGATTTTTCATCGCAATTTTTGACATAAATTTGTTCTGTTTTATTATATTTAGACTTTTTTCTTTTTTATTCGACTTCCATTTTAATTAATTTTAAAAAAGTTTAATTTTTCCTTATATTTCGAGGGATTTCGACTTTTATATAGTGCTATAATAATTATAATAAGATTTACTATTTCTTAATTGTTTTTGTTTGTATTCAAAAAGCAGTAATAAATTTTTAAATTCTTTATTACTGCTTTTATATTTAATTTTTTTCTACGATTTCATTTTGATTTTTGTATATACTATTTGCTGGCACTACTTTTCTTACAGATGATAATGGATATATGTTGCTGTGTCTTCCTATTACAGTTCCTGGATTTAGTATTGAACCACATCCAACTTCTACTTCATCACCTATCATTGCTCCAAATTTTTTTAGTCCTGTTTCTATTCTTTCTTTATCATTTTTTACAACTACTAATTTCTTATCAGATTTTACATTGGATGTTATTGATCCTGCTCCCATATGTGATTTATATCCTAATATTGAATCTCCAACATAATTGTAGTGTGGTACTTGAACTTTGTTAAATAATATTACATTTTTTAGTTCTGTTGAGTTTCCTACTACTGCCCCTTCACCAACTATTGCTTTTCCTCTTATAAATGCACAATGTCTGATTTCTGCATTTTTTCCTATTATTGCTGGGCCTTTTATATATGCTGTTGGTGCTACTGTTGCTGATTTTGCAATCCAAACATCTTCTCCAATTTTGTCATATTCTTCTGGGTCTAGTGTATTTCCTAATTTTAGTATAAAGTCATTTATTTTTGGTAATACTTCCCATGGATATGTGGCTCCTTCAAATATTTTTGTTGCTATTGTTTCTTCTAAGTTATATAGTTTTTTTATTTTGCATTCTTCCATTTTTAATCCCCTTTCTAAGGTATAAATCTCATCTCTTCTTGTTTTTATTTTATTTCTATTTGCAATATTATATCACTAAAAAAATTTTTTTGAAGAGTTTTATGAATATTTCATTTTAATTTGATATATTCTCTAATATCTGTTATACTAATTACATTATGGAAAACGAAGAAAGATATAAACATTTAAACAAATATTTAAAAGAAAAATTTGGTGAAAGAACTTTAAAAATATGCATTGATGGAGGGTTCACTTGTCCAAATAGAGACGGTACATGCGGAACAAACGGATGTATCTTTTGTAGTGAAAAAGGTTCTGGTGAGCTTATTTCATGTGCAAATGGTGCTAACTCAATTGATAAAATTAAGAATCAAATTATAAATTACTTCTCCAGTTACCGTAGCCAGCGTGCTAACAAATTTATAGCTTATTTTCAAAATTTTACTAATACATATGATTCACTTGAAAATTTAAAGGCTAAATATGATGCTGCTCTAATTGATGATAGAATTGTTGGTATAGAAGTTGCTACACGACCTGACTGTATAAATGAAGATATAGTTAAACTATTGAAATCATATACTGAAAAATATTATGTTTGTGTTGAATTAGGGTTACAAACTTCTAATGATAATACTGGTATTTTGATTAATAGGGGTTATACTAGTAAGCAATTTACTAATGCTGTAAAACTTTTGAATAAATATAATATTGATGTTGTAACACATATTATGGTTGGGCTTCCTGGAGAAAATGTTGATGATGTCAAAAATACTGTAGATTTTATAAACAAACATAATATTCAAGGAATTAAAATTCATTCTACTTATGTTATTAAAAATACTGCTTTAGCAGATATGTATTTTAATGGTGAGTATGAATCTATCTCTCTTGAATATTATTTAGATGCTCTTTCATATATTATTACACATATTTCTCCAGATGTTGTAATTCATAGGGTTTCAGGTGATGCTCCAAAAGATTTGCTTATTGCTCCCGAATGGAATTTGCATAAGAAGTGGGTATTGAATGGTTTTGATAAGATTTTGAGAGAACAAGATTTGTGGCAAGGAAAATTTTATATATTATAATTCACCTATTCTTAAAATTTCTTTAGTATTTTCTACTGTAATTTTTTCTACTTCTTCTAGTGTTAATCCCTTAACATCAGCAATTTTTTTAGCAACGAATTTTACATTAGCAGGGGTATTTCTTGTTCCCCTAACTGGTTCAGGTGCTAAATATGGACTATCTGTTTCTATTAAAATTCTATTATTTGGCACCAAATTAATTATTTCATCAGCATTTTTAGAATTTTTAAAGGTAATTGGACCAGCAAATGAAATATAAAAACCAAGCTTTAATCCCTCTTTTATTAGTTCTCTATTCTGTGGACAACAATGAAAAATCCCTTTATTTTTCACTTCATTTTCTTTTAATATTTGAAGAGTATCCATTACTGCATCTCTTGTATGAATAACTATTGGCAAATCTAATTCATTTGCTAATTTTATTTGTTCTATAAATGCCTTTTTTTGAAGCTCTTTATTTTCTACATTCCAGTAATAATCTAGACCTATTTCTCCAATTGCTAAAACTTTTTTATTACTTTTAGCAAAGTCTTTTATTTCTAATATTTGTTTCCACAATTCTTCTTCTTTTTGTGGAATATCATTTGGTGAAATCCCAACAGTTGCATAAATAAATTCATAATTATTAGCTATATCAACAGCCTTTTTTGAACTTTCATCACTATATCCAGCAGTAACAAAATTTGTTGTTCCCGCTTCATAGATTTCTTTTATAATTTTATCTCTATCTTCATCAAACTTTTCATCATTCAAATGACTATGACTATCAAAAAAACCCAATTTACCTATATCCCCCTATATATTATTATTATAAAAGTTGATATATTAATATATCAACTTTTATATCTAACTAATCTTTATATAGCACTACCACATTGGCTGTTGCATATAATTTGCAATGTGAAATGCTAATATCTATACTTTCTATTTTTTCTGTATTTACATTTAGTATACTTATTTGCGGTCTGCCCTGCTTATCATTTACAACTTCAAAATCTTTCCAACAAACAGAATATTTATCATCCAACTTTGAAGAAATAGCTTTAAAAGCCGCTTCTTTAGCTGCAAATCTGCCAGCATAATGTTGATATTTTTGGCCTTTCTTGGATTCACAATACTCTATTTCTCCATCAGTAAAAACTCTTTTTAAAAACTTTTCTCCTAAATCTTCTATACTATCTCTTATTCTTTCAATTTCTATAATATCAGTACCACAACTAATTTTCATAATCCAGCTACAACCCCCATTCCAAAGTATTGAAAGTCAAAGCTCAAAAATCAAATATCTAACCTCCAACCTCTAAATGTCCCAAAAAGAACCGTCCCTAATGGGACATTAACTCGATATAATTAAGTATATTTAAAATTAATGATAACACCAAAATAATAGCCACTACAATATTAGCCTTATAATTTTTTTCAATATTTAGCTCTTTATATAAAACATCATACTTCGTTTTTATTTCATAATACAGTCTGTCTAATTCCAAAACTTTAGAAAGTCTATAATTAATATTTGAACCTATTTCATCATCTGTTATATCTTGGACCCATACATTTTTAGTAAACTCAGTAAATTTCTTTCTTGCTATTTTTATATTTGATGAATCCCTAAATTCTACTTCTAATTTTTTTAAATATATTTTTTTATATAAATTCAAAATATATGTATAAAAATATTCATTTTCAAATTTATTTGGCAAATCCGTAAAATTATTTATATCACAACTTGAAGCAAATAGCACAACCCCTTGCTTAGAAAATCCCATTTTTGCATATTTCCATTCTGAAAATGTAGTAGTTTCATTTAGCTCCAAATCTGCTGAATTATCTGCTGGTAAAAAATTTGCATATTTTATAAAATTATATTCTATATCTTCAAATCTTTTATTTGCATTCCAAGCTTCACTATCTATACAAACATACGAATATGTCAAAAAATTTTGAGTATCAATGTCAAGCTTCATAGTTTCTATATCTGAACCTGTAATGTTTTTAATAAATTCTGTTAATTTATTAACATCACTAAATGTACTAGTTTGTAAATATATTTTGTCATAACTGTTTAATGTATTTCCCTGTTTTATATCTCTAAATTTATAATTAAAATTTAAAATGTCAGAAAAGTTTTGGCTATCTTCTATATTTGTTTTCATACTGAAAAAACATATTCCTGTGTTAAAACATATCACTTCTATTTTTTGTACTTTAAAAAATATTCCTTTGTCTTCAGCTTTTCCTTGTACATCTTCTTCTAATTTGCATTCAAAAATTGTACATGGATATTTACTTAAAATAGCTGATTTCGTATCATCTGGAAGCTCTTCTAATTTATCTAACTTTAATTTAGAATGTGAAAAGCTAGAAAACAAAAATTCTCTCATTTTAGGTGAAAAATGTTTATATAGTTCAAAATCTTTACCCTTTTTAAATACCTTTAATTCAAATCTTTTATCTTTTAATAAGCTTAATATATATTTTTGATATTTACTTTCCTTTATTATAAAAGGATGTATAAAATATGTATATTGATAATTCATCTTTAGTTCCATTTGTATTACCTCTTCTATTATAATTGATTATAATAATTTATATTAACATCTAATCCTAAATGCCATCTACCAATAAAATTAATTAGCAAATATTCATCCAAATTATAAGTTGGTTCTTGTACTATATTTCCTTTACTATCAATACTTCCCCATCTTCCATCTTTTTTAATTGCAACATATCCATAATCATTTTGTTCTGTAGCATCATCATAAATATAGTCAACAACTACTTTACCATCTTTGTCAACATATCCATATTTTCCATCTTTTTTGCTTAAAAATAATGTTCTATTAGGGAAAATATCTGATTCTTGTTTTTCTTCAAATTTGAAGTTATAGTATTTATATTCATCATCTATTCTTAATTTTAAATATCCTTTTGTTTCATTTAGTTCTAATAGTATTCCTGTAAGTTTAGTTTCTAAATTACTATTTAATATATTAGAATTTAAATTACTATCTTCTGTAATATAAATATCTGCCTTTTCATTATATACTATTGAAGTATATTCGAATGCTAATTTTTCTTGATTTTCAGAACTTATAATTCCATATTTATCAGCTTTTTTAGCTATAAATGTACCTACTTTAGTTTCTTTTAAATCTTCATATTGAGCATCGATTAGTACTTCTCCTGATAAATTCATTACACCATATTTGTTAGATTTAACATAAATAACTGCATTTTCTTGGCTTGATAATATTTGTTTGATAGAATCAAAATTGCTTGTTAGTACATCAGTATTTTCTTTATTTACTACTTTTTGTTTTCCATCTACTGTTACAACATATAAGTTATTTCCAAAAACTTTTTCAATGCCATCATATTTAATTTCTAATACTTGATTATTTGAATAATCTATAAGTCCATATTTTCCAGTTTCATCTTTTACAATAAATCCTGATTTGTTGTCTTTTCCTAATGTGTCTATATCTGCATATTTAGGTTCAACTACTATATTTCCTTCATTATTAACAATTCCGTATTTTCCATCTTTTTTTATTTTATATGAATTTTTCACTCCAGAAATTGCTGTTATTTCTTCATAATCAGTAGGTATTATTTCTTTTCCTGAAAAATTTATTAAACCATATTTTCCATCTTTTTGAACTTTTAATACATCTTGGTCATAACTCAAATTGCCAGTTGTATCTATGTTTTGTATTGCTTCTATTTTACTATACTCTGTAAAAATTTCTTTATTTTTTTCATTTAAGGCTTTTGTTTTATATTCACCAGTTTCATAATTTATGTCATATGTGCAAATGAATACTCCTATTTTAGAGTTAGGTATTACTATCATTTCTGCATATGATGGATCAACCACATAATTTCCTGTTTCATCTATTACTCCCCATTTGTTATTTTTATATACTGTAAAGCAACTTTTGCTTATTATTTTTCCAGTAGTAGTTTCCTTAGTTAATAATCCTTTTATTATAAATATAAACATAATAATTACTACTATCGCTATGATTACCGCAAATACTTTTTTCATGTTTAATTTTGGTTCTGTGTCATATCTTTTTCCTCTACTCATAATGGTCTCCTTTTTATGTATTTTATTTATTAGAAAAGTCAGTATGACCTTTTTAATAAATAAAATATATCATAAAATATGGTAGTTTTCAAGTAGATTACATACTTTATTTTCTTTTATATCGACCACCTGTGAATTCTCTATTTAACCAAATTTTATTATTTTTTGATATTTCTTGATACTAAATTTGAACTAAAATTTGAATTAAATGTATAAATAACTTTTGACGAATGTGATAGCTCGACCAAAAAAGAGCAAGGCCTCTACCTCACTCTTTATTCAAAAACTTACAAACAACAACACTCATATCATCTTTAGCCACACCATAGCCATTATCAACAGCCTCATTTAAAATCAAATCAGCAATTTTTTTAGTATTAGTTGTTTCAATATCTTCCAATAAATACTTAATCCACAATTCTTTATTCTTATACTCAACATTAGAATCCAAAATACCATCAGTACACATAAGCATAATCTCGCCTTCAGCAATATCCCTATCAAATTGTTGTAATCCCGCATCATTTATAATACCTGCTGGAAGTGAATTAGCCTTAATAATTTGAACTTTATTTCTATTTTTAATATAAGTTGGACAAGCTCCACTTTTAATAAATTCTATATTTCCAACATATAAATCAATAATTGCAATATCTAATGTAGCAAATATTTCCTCATTTTGATTAATTAAACTTGAATTTATTAATTCAAGAGAAGTCTTTTTATCAAAACCAGATAATAATAAATTCTCTAGCATTTTTAATGCCTTTTCACTACTTTGTTTTGCATCATTACCTGAGCCCATTCCATCGCTTAAAGCTACTAAATATTTACCATCTTTTAATCTAATACTTAATAAGCTATCACCAGAAATATTGCTATCATTTTTTGTTATTTCAGCATTTCCAATAGCCATAACAAATTTATCATCTGATAAAAAGTTTAATCTAGTACCAATACTTGCATCTTCATTAAAAACAATTTTTTCTTTTAATACTTCTGTAAGTATCTTTTCAATGTATTCAATATCAGTATTATTTGATTTTTGCATATAAACTTCTATCAAAAATCTATCTTCTCTTTGTATTGAAATTTCTTGTATTTCTATTTCTTTCTGTTTTAATAATTCTATTACTTGCTTCTTTTCATTGTTATATTGTTCTTCATTTTTTATATTTTTTTCTATATTTTCTGCTATACTTGAAATTGCTTTTGACACTCCTTTTAATTGTGTCTCTATGTTTTTCTTATTTTCTTCAAATTTCTTTTGCCATACAAAATTTGATTTACTAATTTTATATGACATATTAATTACTCTAATCATTTGTGAAATATTTTCTTCTAAATATTCACTTATTTTTTTATCATCAAATCCAACAATATAGCTATCACACTCAGCAAAAATTTCAAGTAAATCTTCTCTTGTAATTTCCTGTTTATCAACTAATAATTTAAAAATTTTATCAACTATAGGACCTTCAGTTTTACACATATCTTCATATAACATATTATTTTCATATCCGTTCAAATTGTCTAATAATTCTGAAATAAATATGTCTTTATTTGATTGCATTGGTTGCTCTTCTACATTGTTTTCTTCTATTTTATAAGATTTAGCCATTTCTTGAATTGTATCAGAAACATTATTTAATCTCTCTGCAGTTTCTTTACTTTTATTTAAAGCCCTATCTGGAAATATTGGTAGTAATTTAGAACTTCCCATAAATTCTTCAATATTTATTTGAATTGATTTTGGTACAGCTAAAAGTCCAATTGAAGCTATTAATATCTCTTTAAAATGAATTAATTCCACTGTATATCCATTTGAAACATACGCAAGAATTATATTTCCTAAACAAAAACCTATTACAACCCCTATTTTTCCAAATCTATTTAATACACCTGCTATCATACCAGAAATAGCATAAGCAGCCACCATTATTGGGTCAGAAGATGTAATAACACCAAGCGTAACTCCAATAGTAACACCAGCAGTTGTTCCTACCAATACTCCATTTTTCCATCCTAAAATCAAAACAATTAATATACTTAAAATATTTCTAATAGAAAAGCCAAAAACACTTAAATCTCTAAAAGCGCCAGCAGCTATTGCAAGTATTAAACTTGCCCCTAAAATTTCCTCTATTGAAAAAGCTTTTCCATCACTAAAATCTCTAATTACAATTATTGAATTTACAAATATTTTATAAAACACTACTGCTATTATTGAAAAAGATATTATTGATAAAATATCATATAACGTAAACCCTGACATTCCAACTTTTGCTAATTGAATTATCATCGTCGCTATAAATATATTTTTTGATAACCTTACTTTTTCACTTTTCTCATCATCACTATATCTTGGTTTTATTATAAACATCGTTATAATAAGTACTAACGCTGTTAAGATGTATCCTAATAAGCCACTTACACCAAATTTTATACAACTTCCTATAGCACTTAATAGCACAACACCTAATAATGGTACTGAATTTACAATACATGCACCCAAAATACTAATGCCGAATGGTGAAATATCACCTGTAATTCCAACCATTGATACCATAAGTGCTATTATATATATTGGTATATTTCTAATTTGTAAAACATTTGTGAATAAATCTATTCTCTTTTTTTCGTTTTTATTCTCTCTATAATCTTGACTGTCCATTGTGCTTTCATTTATATTTTGAAACATCCTTACCACCTCTTAAACTTTTATAGCATTATTTTACTACTTGTCCTTTGTATTTTTTGTCTTTTTTAGATATCTACTAAAAAAAGTTTTTTACAGTTTGTGATATATAATTTATTTTTTTTACATCATTTATCTTTTTGTGCTTCTTATTTTATTATAATTTGGTGAAAAATGCAATAATTTTAAGCAATAAAAAAGAAATCTAGTAACTAAGCTAAATTTCTTTTTATTTACTATTTAATTACAAACTTCTTTATTGCAAATACTCCAACCCCTAATACAACCAAAGTTATCATTCCAACAACTACAGGTAATACATAATTTCTATCATCACCAGTACTTGGTGTAATCTCAACCTCTTCTGCAT
>OIYO01001111.1_pt1 | contig 16560 bp, 16 predicted proteins | sample 1588191 | NCBI WGS metagenome assembly OIYO01 (sample SAMN03283275) | human gut metagenome | biome: human-associated habitat; material: feces | host: Homo sapiens | place: Peru | collected 2012 | reverse complement strand
CTAATAAAGCATTTGCTCACTATAGATGGTAGGAGGTTTTACTATGGCAAGAAAAAAACGCACACCGGGAGAAAATGCCCGCAGGGAATAGATCAGAGATCTGCTGCAGCTGGAGAACATCGGCAGCATGGACGACATCCAAGGCTTGTTCAAGGAGACCATTGCCGAGTTTATGGAAAACGGCCTTGACGCGGAGCTGGACGACGAACTGGGCTACAGCAAGTACGACTACAAAAACAAGGAGACGGACAACAGCCGGAACGGGCACAGCAGCAAAACGCTGCGCACCAGCTTCGGCGATGTAGAAGTTTCTGTGCCACGGGACAGAAAAGGGGAATTTGAGCCTCAGGTGCTGAAGAAAAACCAGACCAGCATCAGTCAGGACATCGAGGAGAAGATCCTGTCCATGTACGCCAAGGGCATGACAACATCGGATATTGAGACTCATATTCGGGATATCTACGGAGTAGAAGTGTCTGACACGACCGTGAGCCGGATAACAGATAAGATACTTCCCATAGCGAAAGAGTGGCAGCAGCGGCCGCTGGAGAGCGTATACGCAGTGGTTTTCATGGATGCTATCCATTACCATGTACGCAGCGAGGGACAGATCGTGAAGAAGGCAGTCTATATCGCCATCGGCATTGATCTGGACGGCAGGAAAGACGTTCTGGGTATGTGGGTCGGTGAAAATGAAAGTGCCAAGTACTGGGTAACGGTACTCAACAGCCTGAAAAACCGGGGAATTGCGGATATTTTCATCGCCTGCACGGACAGTCTGACCGTATTTTCCGCTGCCATTGAAGCTGTATTTCCCAAGACGGAAATTCAGAACTGCATCATTCACCAGCTGCGGAACTCCAGCAAATATGTGTCTTACAAGGACATAAAGGCACTCATGGCAGACCTGAAGACCGTCTACGCCGCAGTCGATGAGGCCGCTGCGCTGGATGCTCTGGACACCTTTTCCCAGCGCTGGGACAAAAAGTACCCGAAGATCGCTCAGTCCTGGCGGGAGAATTGGCCCAACCTGAGCACCTACTTTAAGTACCCTCAGGAGGTACGCCGCCTGATTTATACGACCAATGCAATCGAGGGCTTTAATCGGCAGCTCCGGAAAGTAACCAAGTCAAAATCGGTATTCCCTACGGATGACAGTCTGCTGAAGATGCTGTATTTAGCCATGATGGATATTACGAAGAAATGGACCGGACGGCGGCAGGACTGGAGCATGATCCACGCGCAGTTAGCTGTGTTCTTTGCTGACCGCATGCCGGATTGACCGGCTGCGTGCAGGCATGTCAAGGGTCGAGATGAACGGAGGCTGATGCCTCCGCCCTTGACATGCCCTCGATACACTGTTATTTTGTAGACAAGGCGGCAGCTGCTTGCGCCGCTCCCGCCTTAAAACTATTTTGCTCTATTTTGCATCACAATTCAGCGTTTACACAAAATTTGGGGTTGACCCACCGAGCATTTTTTCAGCATGGACTATATCTCGGCATACCGTTCACTTGTGCGTAAAGATAGCGCCTAAGCTCCGTTAAAAAGCTTAGACACTATCTTTATTTTAGGTGTCAAGTCTTATAAAACGCTCTATTTTCGCCCCCGCACCAAAAACATCGGGGTGGAGGCGAAGCTGATCTTCTCTTCTTCTGACCAGACGCGCTGCCAGACTTCCTCGTCAGCCTCGGCTTGCAGGCCATGCGCGGTAAGCTGTTTCAGATCCCAGGCGGGACGCGGGATTTTTGACAGCGGCACGCGGCGGGCAATGTCCTCCATTACATCGAAGTTCTCGCCCTCGGCCTCCACATTTTGATCCCAGACGCCCTGCTCGGCGCTGTTGGCCCGATCCCGGTCGTAGGCGGCCTGGGCCTCATCGTCAAAGAGATAGGCGTACCAGTTGGCGTCAAAGTTCAGCAGCAGCCCGCCCGGTTTCAAAACCCGCGCCCACTCGGCATAGGCTTTGTCCGGGTGAGGCAGATTCCAGGTCAGATTTCGGCTGACCACCACGTCGAAGCTCTCGTTCGCAAAGTCCAGCGCCTCCGCGTTCATTTCCATCCAGCAGATCCTGCCGGCAAGCTCGCCGGCATTTTTCTTTGCCTCCTCCAGCATGGCGGGCGTCAGGTCGATGGCCGTCACGTCATAGCCAAGCTCCCGCAGGAGAATGGCAAAGAAGCCCGGGCCTGTGCCCACCTCCAGTACGCGCAGGGATTCCGGCGCACGGTCCGGGAACTGCCGCGCGATCTCGGCATGAAGACATTCGCTCCACTTCTGCCGCTGCTGGGTGGCGAGTTCCAGCTGATTGACCTCCGAGTATCCGGAGGCACGGCCGGTCCAGTACTGTCTGTTCTCGTCAAGAATCGTTTCTCGGCATCCCATAGCTCACCATCGGGCCTTTCTCAATGATATTCAGCGACGCGCACTGGTACAGCAGTACGCCGTCCTCGTTCGCGTATTCCGTAAAAAGACTGCGGCCGAAGTAGTCCCGAATCTCCCCCAGCTTCTCGCCCTTTCGGAACCAGTCTCCTGGTTTTTTCTCCGGGTACCAACAGCCCGTGCATGGCGCGTAATCGCCGTACTCTGAGAGCTCCTGCTTGGGGTAGGCCGTCCAGTCCCCCTCCAGCACGCCGAGGCAGCGGAGAATGTTCCGCACGTCCGCCTTGTCCGCCTCGATCTCCTCCCGGCTAAACAGAGAGAGTTGTCCGCGCTCGATCAGCACGCTGGGAACACCGTGGATGGAGGCAAGATTATACGCTCCACCGGTGCGACAGCGGGAACGGACGACATACTTGACGTTGATGCAGTCCACCATCTGCCGGGCCGTCGCCTCGGCAGGCGTATCGCCCAGGTAGTAGCAGAAGGGAACGAGCGTCTCATATCCGTCGCCGCTGTGCAGATCGATATAGGCATCCACATTTTGAATGAACACCTCGAAGAGCATATGCGCCAGCTTGTCGGCCTCGCTGCCCTCCCGGTCGCCGGGAAAGACCCGGTTGAGGTTCTTCCCGTCCTCATAGACCATGGACATTGTGCGGTTCTCAAAACCGGAGCGGTTAGCCAGCGGGACGATGATTACGTTGCCGTGCAGCGCAGAGACGTCCAGTTCATTGGAAAGCTCAATGGCTGCCTGGATGCCGACGTACTCCGCGTTGTGTATGCCGGCGGAGATCAGCACGGTTGGCCCCGGCTGATCGCCGCAGAGCAGCACATGAGGGACGTGCAGCTCCGTACCCTCCACATGGATATGATCCTTAACAGTTTTGCCCGGCATCAGATCGTGCCCGGCGATAATTTTTGTTTCCATGCTGTTCTCCCCGATATTACTGTAAGAATTGCTTGTACAGTAACATTTTCCGGTCAAGGACGCAAGCCCCCCAGGGGGATTGCAAGAGGATTGTTTTTAAAAAAAGAGGCAAAAAACATCCCCCCCGGGGGCTTACGCGAAGGTTTGGGGAGAGATATAATGCAGCTGGTTCGCTGTGCCGACTTCTCCGGCACAGGCTTGAGGGAGCACGGACCGACGACCAAACAGAGAGGGAAAGCATATGGAACGAATCAAGCATCGCGTGACCCATTACTGGTCTCACCGGGCAGAGTCCTTTGAAGCGCAGAGACTGCGTGAATATGACAGCGAGAAGCGTGAGCGCTGGCTCGCGGAATTCTTCCGCTATCTGCCACAGGGCAGGAAGCTCCAGGTTCTGGATATCGGCACCGGTACGGGCTTCTTTGCCTGTCTGCTGGCCGCCGAGGGACATGAGGCTACCGGTATTGACCTGACGCCGGATATGATCGAGCATGCCGAGCATATGGCGGCTGTACTGGGCCAAGACGTCCGCTTCCGGCTGATGGACGCGGAAGAGCCGGAGTTCCCGGACGAGAGCTTTGACGTGCTGGTGACGCGCAACCTGACCTGGACGCTGCCGCATATCGAAAAGGCCTATCGGGAATGGTACCGGATTTTGAAGCCGGGCGGCGTCCTCATCAATTTCGACGCGGATTACAGCGCCGCGCTGGAGGACGAGTCGGAGCACGAGCTTCCGGAAAACCACGCCCACAAGCTGGTGCCGGAATACATGAAAGCGGAGAACGAGGCTATTACCATGGAGATCGGCGCCTATCATCAGCCACGGCCCCAGTGGGATGTGCAGCTGCTGGTGGAGGCCGGCTTCGAGCGGATCACGGTGGATATGGGCGTATACAAGCGCATCTATGCCGAGATCGACGAGTTCTTCAACCCAACGCCGATCTTTACGATCGCAGCGTACAAATAAATGTTTTTTCTTTCCTTTGAATCCCACAAAAAGTGAGGCGTGACCATGAAAAACTACGCAGTCAGGCGTCTGCTGCAGCTGATCCCGATCCTGCTTGCGATCACCTTCCTGTCCTACGGCATGATGCGCATCGCAGGCAGCGATGTGATCGAACAGAAAATGGAAAATACCGGAGAAACGGTATCCCAGGAGATCATCGACGCCGCCAGAGAGGAGCTGGGTCTGGACAAGCCCTTTGTCGTCCAATACTTCACCTGGCTCGGCAATCTGCTCCGGGGCGACATGGGAACCTCCTATGTCTCCAATAAGTCGGTCTTTTCCACTTTTGTATCAAAGCTGCCGGCCACGCTGCTGCTGACGGTCGTCTCCATTCTGCTGACGGTGGTGATCTCGATCCCGCTTGGGATCTGGGCTGCCGTCAAGCAAAACAAGGCGACTGACTATGTGATCCGTACGGCCAGCTTCATCGGAAATTCCCTGCCGAACTTCTTCGTCTCCCTGCTGCTGATGTACCTGTTTGCCATCCGACTGGGCTGGTTTCCGGTCATCTCCAAGGGCATCAGCCTCCAGAGCGTGGCGCTGCCGGCCTTTACGCTGGCCATCGCCATGTCCGCCAAGTATCTGCGGCAGGTGCGGGCGACTGTTCTTGACGAGCTGAGCAAGGACTATGTCCTTGGCGCCAAGGCCCGCGGTGTGCCCTTCTCCACCACCATGATGAAGAGTGTCATGAAGGCATCCCTTGTGACGATTATCACGCTGCTGACTCTTTCCATCGGCTCGCTGCTGGGCGGCACCGCCATTGTTGAGTCCATCTTCATGTGGGACGGCGTGGGAAAGATGGCGGTAGACGCCATCAACATGCGCGACTATCCGATTATCCAGGCCTACGTCATGTGGATGGCCATCATCTATGTGGTGGTCAACCTCATCACCGACCTGAGCTATCGCTATCTCGATCCGCGGATCAGACTGGGAGGGATTGAACAATGAGCGAAGCCGCCACGGTCCGGATTCAGAAAATCAAAAAGAACACCATCAAAGGCAGACTGATCTTCTCCCTGGTCCTGGTTGCGATCCTGCTGCTCATCACGGTCTTTGCGGACAAGATCGTCCCCTACGATCCCTATGTGCAGGATTTGAGCCAATCCCGGCAGGCCCCGTCAGCGGCGCACTGGATGGGCACCGATCAATACGGACGCGATGTGTTCTCCCGCATCGTTGTCGGTGCGCAGACCAGCATCTTCTCTACGCTGGCACTGGTGGGCGTAATCTCCGTGTTCGGCACCATCGTGGGAACGCTCTGCGGCTATTACGGCGGTGCGCTCGATTCCGTCGTGATGCGTATTTCGGATGTGTGTCTGGCCTTCCCCGGCCTGGTCTTTGCCCTGGCGATCGCGGCGCTGCTTGGCGGCGGCGTTAGCAACGCGGTCATCGCGCTGGCGGTCATCAGCTGGCCAAAATACGCCCGTGTGGCGCGAAGCCAGACCCTGGCACTGGAAAACAGCCCATTCGTCTCGGCGGCGCGGCTCTCCGGCAGTACGTCCCTGCAGATGATCCTCCGGCATATCCTGCCAAATATCCTGGGTCCCATCCTGGTGACGGCCATGCTGGACATCGGCACGATGATGATGGAGCTGGCCGGACTGAGCTTCCTGGGTCTCGGCGCGCAGCCGCCCACGGCCGAGTGGGGCAACATGATGTCCGGCGGCCGGAGCATGCTGCAGACCTATCCCTGGCTGGTGCTCTCGCCCGGGTTTGCCATCTTCCTGACCGTTGTGATCTTCAACCTTCTGGGCGACACGGTGCGCGATTATATGGACCCCAAGAACTCCCGCGCCCGCTGATCTGTGATCTATTTTTTTGAATAGATAAAATGAAGAAAGGAAACAGAAAAACATGAAAAAAATTCTGGCACTGGTCCTTGCTGTGTGCATGGTCCTTGCGCTGGCTGCCTGCGGAAACAGATCCAATGATCCCGCTGCCTCCGACGCAAAAAAGACCTTCGTCTTTGGTGACACCACCTTCAATGCTGAGAACGAGGAACCTGACATCAATCCCCATAACGCCTATTCCGGATGGGCCTGCATCCGTTACGGTATCGGCGAGACCCTGATGAAGATCGCAGACGACGGCACCCTCCAGCCTTGGCTGGCGGAGAGCGCTGTCAACGTGAATGAGACCACCTGGGAGATCGTGATCAAGGACAACATCTGCTTCTCCAACGGCAAGAAGGTCGACGCGGCAGCCGTCAAGGCTTGCTTCGAGCACCTGGTCGAGGCCCACGAGCGCGCCGCCGACAACCTGAAGATCGCCTCCATGGAGGCCGACGGTCAGAAGCTGACCATCGTCACTTCCGAGCCCAACCCCATTCTGATGAACTACCTCTCCGAGGCCTACGGCTGCATCATCGACATGGAAGTCGGTATCCCCGAGGACGGCTGTGTGGTCGGAACCGGCCCCTATGTGGCCACCGAGGTTGTGACTGACGACCACGTGAGCCTGGTCAAGAACGTCAACTACTGGGACGGCGAGGTCCATATCGACGAGATCACCGTCCGCACTATCTCCGACGGTGACACCCTGGCCCTGGCACTCCAGTCCGGCGAGATCAACGCCGCTTACGGCATGGCGTATGCCAGCTATCCTATCTTTGAGAACGACAACTACACCTTCTCCAGCATCCAGACCAGCCGCTGCTTCTGGGGTATGGTGAACCTCCATGAGGAGAACCCCGGTTATGCGATCATGAGCGATCCCGCCGTGCGTCAGGCGATCGCCATGGGCATCAACAAGCAGGGCTTCGTCGATGTGCTGCTCAACGGCTACGGCTATACGGCCACCGGCGCCTTCCCGGACAGCTTTGCCTTCGGACAAGGTATCAACACGGTCTCCTATGATCCCGAGCAGGCCAAGGCCGTTCTGGAGCAGGCCGGCTGGGTCGATACCGACGGCGACGGCATCCGCGAGAAGGACGGCGTCAAACTGAGTATCCGCTGGCTGACCTACCCCAGCCGTCAGGAGCTGCCTCTGCTGGCCGAGTCCGCGCAGGCGACCCTCAAGGAGATCGGCATCGACGTGCAGATCAACAGCACCAAGGATCACAACAACATCCGCAAGGATGCCACGGCTTGGGATATCTGGGTCAGCGCCAACGTAAATGCCGGCCTGGGCGACCCCCAGAACTTCTTCGACACCTATTGTCTGGATAACTCCGTCAAGAACTCCGGCGGCCACCACAGCGACAGACTGGAGGAACTGGCCGTGCAGCTGCGCGGTACCTTTGATCCTGCCGAGCGCGCCAAAATCGCGGTCGAGATGCAGCAGGAGCTTCTGGATGATAATTCCTATTTCTTCTGCTCTTTCCTGCGCATGAGCATGATCATGCAGTCCAATGTCACCGGTCTCGAGGCGCACACCTGCGACTTCTACGAGCTGACCGCCGACCTGGACATCCAGTAATCGTTTTCCCTATGCAAGGGGCGGATATCTCCGCCCCTTGCACCAAGCCTTTTGGCCACGGGCTCAGGACAGAAACGCTTCTGTTTTGAGCCGATGCTCAAGAGATCACAGAAATTGAGGTCATACTATGGCAGTATTATTGGATTATCAACACGTGGAGATTTCCTTTAACGGAAACGCTGTGGTCCACGATGTGAGCTTTCAGCTCCATCCTGGCGAGATTCTTGGCCTGGTGGGGGAGTCCGGCTCTGGCAAAACCACGCTGCTCAAGGCCGCCATGGGCCTGCTGGGCAGCAGCGGCATGGTCACGAAAGGTGATATCTGGTTTGAAGGGAAAAACCTTCCGGACCTGCCACCCAAAGAGATGCGCAAGATCTGCGGAGAGAAGATCGGTATGATCTTCCAGGACTGCGGCGCGTCCATGAGCCCGATACGCACCATCGGCGAGCAGATCGTGGAGAGCCTGTCGGCCCACCACAAGGTGGATGTGCGTGATGCCAAGGCGACCGCCATGGAGCTCTTTGACAAGCTGCGCTTCAAGGACGGCGAGCGGGTCTGGAACAGCTATCCCTTTGAGCTCTCCGGCGGTATGAACCAGCGTGCGGGTATCGCCATCGCCATGCTGATGAATCCGGTTGTGCTCATGGCGGACGAACCGACCTCCGCCCTGGACGTGGCTGTGCAGCGGCAAGTCGTGGAGGAGATGCTGCATGTCCGCGAGGTGTTCGGCACTGCCATCATCATCGTGACCCATGATATGGGCGTGGTTTCCGCCATGGCCGACAGCATTCTTGTGCTGCAAGACGGCAACGTGATGGAGTACGGCAAGGCGAAGGACGTGCTAAATAATCCCCAGAACGACTATACCAAGAAACTGCTCAGCGCAGTTCCCAGATTGCGGAGGTAGTCAATGGAACCGATCCTGAGGGTCAAAGACCTTTCCAAATCGTTTTCCCGCGCGGGGAAAAACGAATTTTTCGCTGTGGATCATGTGAGCTTTGACGTGATGCCCGGCGAGATCCTGGGCATCGTGGGCGAATCCGGCTCCGGTAAGTCCACTATTGCCAATCTCATCACCCGGCAGATCGACGCCACCACCGGCACCATTGAGATTGACGGTCAGGATATCACCAAGCTGACCGAGCGGCAGCTGATCCCGGTTTATGCCAAAATCCAGATGGTCTTCCAGACGCCGACCGGCTCCTTCGATCCCCGGCGCACGCTGGGCGACGGTATCTGCGAGAGCCTCCGGAACAAGGGCGTCTCCAAGGCCGAGCGGGAAGCCAAGGCTCGTGGCTTGCTGGAGCAGTGCGGCCTGCCGGGAGAATTCCTGGAGCGCTATCCGCACCAGGTCTCCGGCGGTCAGTGCCAGCGCGCCGCCATTGCCCGTGCGCTGATGTGCGATCCGCGGATCCTCATTTTTGACGAGGCCACCTCCGCGCTGGACGTGACGGTGCAAAAGCAGATCATCGAGCTTCTGCAGCAGCTGCAGAAAGAGAAAAACCTGGCCTATCTCTTCATCTGCCACAACCTGGCTCTGGTGCAGCAGTTCTGCGACAAGGTCATCGTCCTCTATGACGGGAAGATCGTAGAATATGGCCTTCCCGACGAGGTCATTCTGCATCCACAGTCGGAGTACGCCAAAAGACTGGTCGACGCCATTTTCTGAGAAACGGAACTTTTTTTCATTTTTATCCCCCAGGGGGGCTTACGCGCATCAAAGTATTCTGTTATGCTCTATCCAGATCAGATGCTTGACTGACCGCCTGGATTTCTCTCAATCCGTGTGCCTCTACACCTCTCCGGCACAGGGCGGTCAAAAAAATCTCTCTTATCATATTACAGCCCTCCGAGATGGTCCCTCGGAGGGCTGTAATCGTTTAGTTGCTAACAGCTACTTTTACTTCAAACACCCTTTTCTATGTTCCGTTTGGTGCTATTATCGCAAAACAACCTGAACGATTTGTTCAGGTTGTTTGTTCTATCTTGGGGTTTTGCGCGGTTTTGCTCTGAAATAGTGACAAGGGCGTTGATGCTCCAAGGCTATGAAATGATTGCTGATTCATAGGTGGTGCAGCCGCCAAAGTGCTCAAAAAGTGACGGCGGTTAATTTGACTTCACGTGCACGTAGAAGCCTCGAAAATGTCTCTGACCCAAACCGTGACCCAAATGCGGATAGGAGCGGAAAGCACAGGACAGTTTTTACCCGGTGCTTTCTGAGTTTGTGAGTGTTCTTTTTTACCCGATCCCTGTTTGCGCGGACATGAATCCGCCAATCTTTCTTGCTGCGTCGGCTTGCATGTCTCTTGTAGCGTGGCAGTAAGTGTTAAGTGTGAAACCCGCCGAGTAGTGCCCAAGCATACATGAGAGCGTCTTGACATCTGCCCCGCTTTGCAGGGCGTATGTCGCGAAGCTATGTCTCAAGTCATGAAAACGTAGGTGCTCGATGCCCGCGTCATTCAAAATTTTCTCGTGCAGCTTTACTATCGAATCCGGATGGTACATGCCGCCAGTCCTTGGAGACGGGAACATATAAATGTTCAGCGGATGCTTTGCGTGCTCTTCCTTGAGCAACTCAACCGTTTCTTGCGGTAACGATATGAGTCTTACGGATGTTGCCGTTTTCGGCTGAGTAATTTTGAGTTCACCGTCACGGGAGCTCACGAGCTGCTTCGTTACCGAGAGCGTACAGTTTTCAACGTCGAGGTCGCTCCACAGCAGCGCCGCGATCTCACCTTTACGCAGTCCGCTTGTCAGCTCAAGATAGAACAGAGGAAGGATACCTCGCGCGCTGGCAGCTTTCAAGTATGCTTTTACCTGCTCGGGAGGAAGTATCTTCATCTCTTTCTTATCTATCTTCGGTACTATCACGTCGTCAGCAGGATTGCGGACTATCAGCCGCTCCTTGACCGCACGGTTGAGGCAGTTATGCAGCATCACGTGAACGCCGTGAACGTAAGTGCCAGAGAGCCCAGGATTTTTCTCTTTCTGCGATACGCGCTCTCTGCCATGGTCGAGCAGATCATTGTACATTTTCTGTATCTGTCTGCCGGTCAGCTTGTTAAGCTTTATGTCGCCGAGACACGGGACGATGTGTTTTGTGATGTACCTGTTGTAGTAGTCCGCAGTGCGCTCACGTATGTTCGGCTTCGCATATACCTCAAACCACAGTGCAGCCCATTCTGCGACCGTGTAGGACTCGTTTTTTGAGACGTCCAGAACTTTGGCTTCTTCAATTTTCTCTTTCAGCTTCTCCTTGACCTCCGCCTGGGTTTTGCCGAGGACGTTTTTCATTTTGACCTTGCCGTTTTCATCGTAGCCGACGGTGTAGCGCCCCTCCCAGCGGCCATCGCTGCGCTTGCGGATGCTGCCCTCGCCGTTTGCTCTTTTCTTTGCCATGTTGTCACCCCTTTCGCAGCAAACACAAATACCACAATTCCCCCGGAATAGCTATAGAAACTTTTTGGAGCTTTTTCTTTGTTTATACCGGCGCAAATTTTAAGCACCCGTGTTCGCGTTTATCCAGCCTATAAACTTTTCTTTAGGTACGACGATGCGGGAGCCGATACGCAGCGAAGGGAAGCCATCACTGCGCACAAGTTCATACGCACCTGCGCGGGATATGCCGAGGACGGATGCCACATCCGGTACGGACAGCATCAGCGGCAGGTCGTCGTAGTTCGTATATTTTGTTTTGTTCAAATGTGTTCCTCCTAATATGACTGTGTAGGATAGTTCGCAGGATCTTCGTGATCGTTCTCGCGGTGACCGAGCGCAATCTTCCACTCCTGCAATTCTTTGCGGCGTTTTCTGTCAAGCTGCAAGCCACGATAACCAGAAGCACCGACGTTATCCCGGAATATGTTACCCATGTGGTGCAGCATGCGAACCATACATGCAGAGACGGATTCGGGTGGTGGGGAACGGCGCTCCGGTGTTGGTGGAGCACTTTCAAGTGTAGTCTGTTGCTCCATCACCTGTACGACCTCACGGATGACCATATTGCGCACGGGCTTAAACTCTTTCTGCTGAGAGAGCGGCACACGTGCGGGTTTCGCTTTCGAGTAAAAACTGAATACCTCATCGCGCATATCTTGCCAGAGTGAATACGCCTCTGCGACACGCTCGTCACTCGCAAGCTCATCAACTATCGCATCGACTATGCGTTTGGTCGCTGGTGGAAGATAGCCGTACACTTTCTTACCAGAATAGTTTTGCAGACGTTCAGCAAGCTCAGTGATGAGCAACTCAATTTTAGGATTGCCTATCTCACCACTCTGCATTTCTTGAATCAACGACTCCATGACCTCAAGAGCGTTCTCCTGCAAACGGTCTCGGTGTGCAGTTTGCTTTTGGTATACATTGAGAAGGTCATCCTTGTAGACCTGACACACCAGTGCAGACTTAATGTGCTTGATGCCTTGCATCGTGAGGTAGCCCTCTTTGGGGGCGGTCGAGAAAATGACCATGTGAACATGAATGTGTTTCTCTTTCACATGCATGGCTGCATACCATCTGAGATGGTCAGGCTTAATTTTATAACCCTCAGCTATGTCGATGATGGACGATTTAATTAAATGTTGCCAAGCCTCAACATTGTCGTAGCCGAGCCGCTCAGCATCTTCACGCGGCAGCGAAATGATCGGTCGCCAGACGTTACCCTCGTGCTGAGATACTTCATCCATCGCCGTCTGCATCACTGGAACTTGCCCGTTCGCATTCCAAAGCCCATGCTCTTTAATCTTTTTCACTCCGGGACGGTTTGCAATGTAGTCTACAAAGTTTTCATGTTCGTCGATGTCGAAAGAATATATTTCTTCTGCCTGTTCTATGAAATCTGAAGCAGAGTACCGGGATGGTGCGGAGATATACTCATCATATTCAGGAAGCAGTTTTGCCTCCGAAAACTTTTTTGTGAGCTTCTGAATGTATTCCTCCTGCTTTTTCGTAGGCGGGAGATTTTTTGCTCCATCATCCAAGGTCTGCACCCCGTCCCGCGTAGAGATATATCTCACATGATTTGCGAGCCGAGCGGAGTTGCTATTGCCTTTGAGGTACGGAGAAATAAATATTAACTTTGCCATCAGTCCTCCGGTGAACTCTGAATTTTAACTGCGTTGTCGAATCTGATGCGCCCGTATGTGCGTTTGACTTCATCGGCAGCGTACCCGCGCAGAGCACGAAGGTCACCTATATCATCTTTGAAGTGCGCAGCGATGACGTGCATCATCATGTTTGTCTCAACGCACAGCTTGAACAGCAGCGATCTTATGCGGTCATCGTTTGCGTCGAGCATACCTTGCATACTGGTGAGCAGAGCTTTGCTGAGATACTCTGTTGTATCATCAGTGACAAGGTAGCCCATGTAAAAGTGCAGCGCTTTCTCAACAAACTCACTGCGGCTCTGGCAGTTTGCAAGCTCCAATGAACTGTCCATTCTGCGAACAGTTTCGGGGTATAGCCATAAAGCATAATTCTTCTTGTTTTCTTCCATATTAATATCCTCTCCTCATAAATGGCGGTAAAATCGTTGGTATAGCGGCGTTTGGGGGCATATAGATAGCGGAAATTCTGCAATTTCTCGAAACCGATAGCACCCCAGCGTTTCTAAAAAGGCCCGCGTTGCGGGGCTTTGTGGATGCCTGCCGGTCAAACCGATAGCGGGCTTTATCTTGTAAAATTTTCGAACGGCTATGTCCGGGCGAAAATTCCGCGAAATGCCCTCAAACTCCGCGGGTTCCCCTGCCGGGGGATCCACGCCCAACCTGTCTCTATAAAAGCGCACACAGCGCCTCACGTGCGGACACAGGCGGCGTTCCTCTGTGCCATGATTTTTTCAATGCGCTGCTGTTCACACGCAATGTCCACAGCTTTAAACTGCTCATGATAGAATTGCTCGATGACCAACTGTATCGGCAGAATCGTATAGAGCAGACTTCCGTTTTGGATTCGGCCGTCTCGAGTGACGATCGTCGTGCGTTCAGTGAGGATGAGCCCCCGACGTTCAAGCTCCTGCACATACTTGCGCACGGTGTTGCGGCTTAACCCGACCGCATTGCCAATGGTTGCATAGCTTGCATGGCACTGATACGTCTCGCGGTTTTCTATGTAGAGCAGATACCCATAGACGGCAATCGCGCCTGCTGACAACCCAAGCTGATAGATACCATTCGGCAGAGCAAAATAATTTTTCGCGAGTTCTCGATGTAATTTTTTCTTTCTCACATTCAACCTCCTACAAAAATTCAGAAAATATATCTTGCGTTTCGGAGGTCTCTCTGTTAGACTTGCTCGCAGAAGGAGTCTGCGTTTTCCGAAACGCGGTGTGCCGCTGAACTGTTGCAGCAGTTTGGCGGCTTCATTTTTTATTTCATCACTCCCTTCGATTTCGTCTCTGCCATGCGCCATACCCGTTCCTGCCCTGCGGCCTTGCTTGACCAACACAGCGTCTGCATCATCCTTGGTACGCTCAGCATCGCTTCATTGCGTTACTTCCCCGGTGAGTATCATCTCTGGCGATGGGTGTTCAGTTTTCAAGGTTCAGTGCAGAGCTCATATTTTTATTGACTTTTGCCCTGCCATGCATTACACTGAACTCATATTTAGACATAGTTTTCAAAGATTTTGTTCCTGTCCATAAAGACGAAAATAGAAAAATTTTCATCTTTTTAAGACAGTTGAACGAATTGTTTACAATCTGTCCAAATTATGGAGGTGTCTATATGGAAAAGTCGAAGCTAACCGCAGATATTTTTGACGGACAAGAGCATTACAGATTCGCAGATGCAGACCTGTCTGACTACAACACAGCATTCCCAAACAGCCTTATTTCGTTTATGTATATGAACGTGTCATCTGTGGACAACATGATGGACGGCTTTGAGCAGATGGTCGGCCGACTGTTCACAGAAAAAGACGCGGAGGTTCTGACCAAGTGTTCTTATGCTGCCGAGCTTTACCTTGAATCCCTAACAGCACTCAGCGTTTATTTCCTGCCGCTTGAGCTTGAGTACAAACCCTTAATAGAGAAACTGCGAGAAACTCAATTCAGCGATTACGCTCGGCAGAGAATAAGTCTGACAAAAATAAAAACTGCACGAAGGAAAACTTCCCTCATGCAGGAGCAGCTTTTACGATTAGCGGATGGTGTATTTGATGCGGACTCAAGTTCGGAGTCGAATCTTGAACGCCTGACGGCATACTACCAAGTCAATACCCGCAGACACCTGCCGTATAAATTTCTGCCGTTGACGACGACCTACGAACTTGTAGACGATAAATATTTTACTGAGGTGCTGAATGCACCGGAGATGCTCGACCTTATAAATTTTCATGTTTGTGAGTGCGTCCGACAGAACATAAAAATGCGCAAGTGCAAGAACTGCGGCAAGTATTTTGCTCTGACCGGGCACGCCGGAACAGATTACTGCGACCGTCCGTTCGGACCCAACGGTAAGCCATGCAGAATGGTCGGGGCATCGAAGGTGTGGGCAGAGCGAAAGAAAAGCGATGATGTGTTTTCGGCATACCGCCGCGAGTACAAGAAACGCTTTGCACACATCGCCGCGGGCAAATGTACGCAGGAACAGTTTTTGCAGTGGGCAGCAGAGGCTCGGAAAGAGAAACTCAAATGCTCTGCCGGGATAATCTCCATGGAAATGTATCTCGACTGGCTGAAAAATTCCAAGTAAAAAAACCAAGCCACCGACCATAAACAATCGGTGGATTGGTTTTTCTTTGAATATAGCGTGGCAGGATTTGAACGGTCGAGTTACATGTTGGTGCGCGGGATGCTGAACATACAGCAAAAGGTGCAGCCCACAAAGATCAGTATCAAGAAAAATCCAACCTCGAATGTGGAAATACGCCTTATAATATGTTACAATAAAATATACTAATGTAGCAGTGAGCTTGGGAGACTGGCTCGGATGGAGAAGCGAATGGAACGATCTCTGATTTATAACGGAACGATCACGGCGGAACAGTTCCTCTTCTATGAAATCCGCATCGCATCGAAATATTACCTCGACGGGACATCCGTGGAGGACGCTATCGAAGAAATCAAAAAGAACAATCTGTTTCAATACCCGACCGAGCGGCTTGTTTCCCGCATGGTGCGAAGCTGCTACAAGCGGCTGGACGCTTTGGACGATGAACAACTCCGGCAGGAATTATCATCGGCTCCGGCTGAGATTGCAATCGTATTAAGGAATGTAGATTTTTGTAAGAGTAATCTGGATTCCTATGAAACCTCATGGAATTTGAAGTGGAATCTGCTGGTGTGAGGGATAGCACGTGTATAAGAAAATATTGACATATAAATATGTCCAAAATTCAAAACAACGGCTCCCGTTAGACAGTATTGAGTATCGGTGTAGGTTCTGCGGAGAAGTAAAAACCAAGAGTGAGTTTAAGCAGAAAGCACATACAAAAGCTGATGCGGGAACTGCGCGCAGACGGAAAAATAATAAATATTGGAAATACAAGCGCTGCTCGGTGGTATATTGCAAAATAGTTCCGTAGAAATCTTGCTTATAACTTGCTTATAACTTGCTTACGACTTGCTTATAACTTGCACCTCACTTGCGGGTAATTTTAACCTATGAAAAGAGGGCAGAGTCACGTTTCCTCAATATGACATCTATACCGCAAATCAGCATTGACCGCCGGGCGATATCGCCCGGCGGTCTTGCTCACAGCCGGTTTCGCTCGGCGAGAACAAGGCTCGTTTTGCGGCAAAGCTCTGGGATATCCACGCTGCGGTTTTCCGACACAGCGCGCTGGAGCTCGTCGATGCAGCAGCGAAGCTCGTCCTCCGCGTCCTTTA
>OIYO01001107.1_pt1 | contig 16595 bp, 15 predicted proteins | sample 1588191 | NCBI WGS metagenome assembly OIYO01 (sample SAMN03283275) | human gut metagenome | biome: human-associated habitat; material: feces | host: Homo sapiens | place: Peru | collected 2012 | reverse complement strand
CTCGGTGGGTACGCCCGAGGTCTACGAGGAGATCATCGCCTTCGCCCGCGAGCACGACCTGTTGATCGTCCACGACAACGCCTACTCGGACATCGTGTTCGACGGCGAGCCGGGCGGCAGCTTCCTCCAGTATCCCGGTGCGCTCGAGGTGGGCGTGGAGTTCTTCTCGCTCTCCAAGTCGTTTAACGTCACCGGTGCCCGCATCGGCTTTTTGGTCGGTCGCGAGGACGTGGTCTCGGCCTTTGCCAAGCTGCGCAGCCAGATCGACTTTGGCATGTTCTTCCCGATCCAGAAGGCGGCCATCGCCTGCCTTAACGGTCCGCGCGATGAGGTCGAGGCGCAGCGCCTGAAGTACCAGGAGCGTCGCGATGCCCTGTGTGACGGCCTTGAGGGCCTGGGCTGGGAGCGCCCCAACGCGCATGGCTCCATGTTTGTGTGGGCTAAGCTCCCCGGGGGTCGCACCGACTCGATGGCGTTTTGCGAGGAGCTCATGGAAAAGGCCGGTGTCGTCGTGACGCCGGGTGCGAGCTTTGGTCCTTCGGGTGAGGGACACGTGCGCATGGCGCTGGTGCTGCCGCCCGATCAGATTGCTTTGGCTGTTGAGGCTATTCGCGAAGCGGGCCTGTATTAGGGATTCGTTTCCGTGAGTCAATAGCTCGAAACCGATTTCGTGCAGTTATTATACGAATTCTGCAAACAATTTCGGTAAACGGTCGATATTTGGCTGCAATAGGAGCATAATCAAAGTCCCGATTGGATGTATTGGGATTACGGCAAGCCGCTCGGGTCGCCCTGGGCGGTTTGTTTGTGGAGAGAGATGGGAGTTTGTAATGGTTAACGAGAAGAAGGTCGCTATTGTCGGCTGCGGTTTCGTCGGTTCGTCTTCGGCGTTCGCACTGATGCAGAGCGGCCTGTTCTCCGAGATGGTCCTCATCGACGTGGACAAGAATCGCGCCGAGGGCGAGGCCCTGGACATCGCGCATGGCATGACGTTTGCCGAGCCGATGAAGATCTACGCTGGCGATTACTCTGATGTCGCCGACGCCGCTATGATCGTCGTCACCGCTGGCGCTGCCCAGAAGCCCGGCGAGACCCGCCTGGACCTGGTCAACAAGAACGTCAGCATCTTTAAGTCCATTATTCCCGAGATTAAGAAGTCCGGCTTTGACGGCATCCTGCTGATCGTCTCCAACCCGGTCGACGTTCTGACCTACGCTGCCATCAAGATGTCCGGCCTGCCCGAGGGCCACGTTATCGGTTCCGGCACCGTGCTCGACACCGGCCGTCTGCAGCAGATGCTCGGCGCCCACGTCGAGGTCGATCCGCGCGACGTTCAGGCTTACGTCATGGGCGAGCACGGCGACTCCGAGTTTGTCGCTTGGTCCAGCGCCCAGGTTGCCGGCGTGCCGCTGAGCACCTTCTGCGAGCTTCATGGCCATCTGGAGCACGAGGCTGCCGAGAAGCGTATCGCCGAGGACGTCAAGAACTCCGCCTACACCATCATCGAGAAGAAGCACGCCACCTACTACGGCGTCGCGATGGCCGTCAAGCGCATCTGCGAGGTCATCATCCGGGATGAAAAGTCCATCCTGCCCATCTCTTCGATGATGCACGGCGACTTCGGCGTGGACAACGTTGTTCTGAGCATGCCCGCCGTGGTGGGCGCAGACGGTCTGGAAGAGCTGGTCCCCATCGCGCTGAGCGAGAAGGAAGCCGCCGACCTCAAGAAGTCTGCCGACACCCTGCGCGGCATTCTGGACGAGTGCGGGATCTGATTTCCTTATTTTTTATAATAGAGAGGGCCTCTGCATCAGCAGAAGCCCTCTCGTTTTTTATTTTTCGATTTGAAGGTCCACTTTGTTCCACACAAAGATGACGGCCAGCTGGATGGCGACCGCCAGAACGACGGTCAGCGGGCTGCGGGTGATGCCCGCCACCACATAGCAGAGCAGGGAATGATGCCATTGCCCAGCGACCAAGCCAGCACCAGCGTGACCGCCACATCGGTCATGCTCTTCATGCCGTCCACATAGATTTTGAACATTTCCTTGAACCGCATCCCCTTGAACAGGCCGATGAGCGCCATCAGGACGACCGCGCCAAAGAAATAGCCCATGGTCAGCGCCACGCGGATAAAGTTCCTCGTTTCCAAGATAAATCGTACTTTTGTTCAAACAGGTCTAATCATACCCTATCCCGCTCACAGCATCAACTGGTTTTCGCACAAAACCTGCTGTTCACGGCATTTTTTCCGTTCGAATCCGGGATCGTCGTCGAAATTTTCACAAAATATTACTATTTTGAAGCGATTTTGTACAAACCTTCCTCACAGGGAATGTGATATACTAGTCTCACAACGAGGTCTGCCCCGCAGACCTACACAACGAGAGAAATTGAGAAGGAGTCGTATCGATGAGAGAGATCATTTCCTTGAACGAAAACTGGACCCTGTCCTTCCCCAAGGGCGACCACGCCACCGAGCAGGTCAACCTGCCCCACACTTGGAACGCTGTGGACGGCAACGACGGCAACGGCAGCTATCTGCGCACCACCGGTGTTTACACCCGCACCTTCGTGCAGCCCAAGCAGCCTCTGGCTGGCGGCCGCACCTACGTTGAAGTTCTGGCTGCTGCCCTGAACTCCACCGTGAAGGTCAATGGTCAGGTCGCCACCACCCACGAGGGCGGCTTCTCCATCTTCCGCGCAGACGTCACCGATCTGTGCCACGAGGGCGAGAACGAGCTGACCATCGAGGTCAGCAACGAGGATACTCCTTCCATGTATCCCGCTTCTGCCGACTTCACCTTCTACGGCGGCCTGTACCGCGGCGTCAACCTGATCAGCGTGCCCAACGCACACTTTGATCTGGACTACTACGGCGGCCCCGGCATCATGGTCACCCCCGTTCCCACTGAGGACGGCGGCGCAAACTTCACCATCAAGAGCTTCGTCACCAACGCTGCGGACGATCTGACCGTTCTGTACTCCATCGAGGATGGCTACGGCAACGAAGTCGCTTCTGCAGTCCGCGGCTCTGCTGATACCGAAGTCACCATCTACGTTCCCGATGCACAGCTGTGGAGCATGGACGAGCCGAACCTGTACACCGTCACCGCAAAGCTGCAGCGCAACAACGAGGCAGTTGACGAAATTTACACCAACGTCGGTGTCCGTTCCTTCAAGGTCACCCCGAACGAAGGCTTCTCCATCAACGGCGTGCCCACCCCGCTGCGCGGCGTTTCTCGCCATCAGGACCGCGTCTACGAGGGCAACGCTCTGACCACCGAGGAGCACTATGAGGACGCCATGCTCATCAAGGAGCTGGGTGCAAACACCATCCGTCTGGCGCACTATCAGCACAGTCAGGACTTCTATGACGCTTGCGACGAGATCGGTTTCGCCGTCTGGGCTGAGATCCCCTTCATCAGCGTGTTCAAGAAGGGTGAGGGCGCTCACACCCACGTCATGGAAGAGATGAAGGAACTCATCATCCAGAACTACAACCACCCCTCCATCATGTTCTGGGGCATCTCCAACGAGATCCTGATCGGCGGCATCTGCCAGGAACTGGTGGACACCCACCACGATCTGGAGAAGCTCTGCAAGGAGCTTGACCCGACCCGTCTGACCACCATTGCTCACGTTTCCACCACTCCCGTCAACGGCCCCATGCACCGCATCACCGATGTCGAGAGCTACAACCACTACTTCGGCTGGTACGGCGGCAAGATGGAGCAGAACGGTCCTTGGCTGGACAAGTTCCACGAGGAGCACCCCGACATCTGCATCGGCGTTTCCGAGTATGGCTGCGAGGGCATCATCAACTGGCACAGCAACACTCCTCAGTGCAAGGACTACACCGAAGAGTATCAGGCTCTGTACCACGAGCACATGGCTCAGGTGTTCGAGGACCGTCCTTGGGTCTGGGCATCTCACGTCTGGAACATGTTCGACTTCGGCTGCGCTGCCCGTAACGAAGGCGGTGTCCGCGGCCGCAACAACAAGGGCCTGATCACCATGGACCGTAAGACCAAGAAGGACAGCTACTATGTCTATCAGGCTTACTGGACCAAGAACCCCATGGTCCACATCGCTGGCCGCCGTCACGCTCAGCGTGCGGGCGAGACCACCGAGATCAAGGTCTACTCCAATCAGGATTCCGTTGTCCTGTACGTCAACGGCAAGGAAGTCGGCCAGCAGACCGCTCACCGCGTCTTTAAGTTCGATGTTGCTCTGGACGAGGGCTTCAACACCATTCTGGCCGTCGCCGGCGATGTGAAGGATTCCATTACGCTGGAGAAGGTCGCAGAAGAACCCGCTTACTACACCCTGCCTGAGTTCAACGAGCGTCAGGAAGGCGTTGCAAACTGGTTCAAGCAGATGGGCAGCATGGACCTGACCGCTCCGATGGAGTTCCCCGAGGGCTACTACAGCGTTAAGGACAGCATGGAAGAGCTGGCCAACAACGAAGAGGCTCTGGCCATCACCGCAAAGGCTGTCAAGCTGGCTACCAACTTCGACATCAAGCCCGGTGAAGGCATGTGGGACATGATGAAGAAGATGACTCCTGAGGCCATGGGTAGCATGATCTCTGGCATGCCGGACGGCTTCATTGAGAGCCTGAACGCACAGCTCATCAAGATCAAGAAGTAAGTTTTCCCCAAAGCATAATGATGCCCCGGCGGGTGCTGCAAAGGCAGTGGCCCGCCGGGGCTTTTTGTTTTATGCGATGTCAAGCCGCTGTGACATTCAGTTTTAATCCAAGCTGCTGGAAAATCTTTAACAGCGTATCCAAATTGGGAATCGTCTTGAAGGATTCGATCCGCGCGACCGACGACTGCGGGATCCCGCACATTGCCGCCAGTTCCCGCTGGCTCAGTCCCAGCGCATTGCGCTGTTCTACCATCGCTTTCACGATCTTTGAAAGCTCTTCCACTTCCTCAAGGTCCTTGGAAACTTCCGGGTCAACTTCCCGAACATGTTCTTTGTAGTCATTCCACGTTTTCATAGACCATCACTCCTTCTTTTTTCTTGCCAGCCAATCATCGCGCTCCGCCTTTGCGCGTTCGATCTCTCTTCGCGGCGTTTTCTGCGATTTTTTCCGAAACTGATGCAGCAGTACAAATTTATTCTCCTGCCAGCAAAAGTAAAACACCCGATTGTTTCCCGGCCGCAGCTCCCAGATATCCTCGACCAAATGTTTCGTGATATTCTCCGGCAAGCGGGTCCCATTATCTTGCAGCAGCTGGATATAAAGCGCGATCTGCTTGTGCTGGATGCGGGCGTCTTTGCTGGTCGCACTTTTCACGCGCAGTTCTTCTAAAAAATTCCACAGTTCTGAGACGCCGTTCGCGTCCTCATAAAATTCTACTGTATACATTTTATATCATCCTCAATCACGCCGCTTTTCTCGGTTTTATGATAGCATATTTGCTATCGCATGTCAATCTTTTTCGTTCACAAGTTAAATTTCCTGCAACACAAAAGCCCTGCGGCGTTCGCCGCAGGGCTTTCATGTTCTCCGAAAAGAATGCTGGGGTAGGAGGTAAATGAATGAATAGAGGGAAAATGTCTTAGAAAAACGGCAAAGGCCGCTCAGCGCTTTTTCTTTTTGTGCTGATGGCGGGGCTTTGCGGCGGAAGTGCTCGTGCCGGCCGTTTTGGTGCTGCCGTTCGCCTTGCGGGACTCGTACAGGTACTTCGTCACGTTGGGCAGGACGATGGCAATGAGGGCCAGAATGACGAACACCAGAAAGCTGGGCTGGTCATGATTGGTGTTGAACAGCGCTTGAAAAAAGTTGCTCATAGGGAACTGCCTTTCCGGTTTCCACGAAACCGCTCTGTTGGGTGGTTCACAGCCAAATATTGCCGTTCTCGTCCGGCTTCATGGGCACGGCGATAATGACATCGATCAATGTCATCGCAAACGAGAAGCCGCTCCAGCAGGTGGCCAGATAGAGCACGCCCAGAATGGGCCGCTTTGCGTAGAACTGGTGTGCGCCAAACATGCCGAGCCAACAAAGACGAAGGTACTTCTTCCGGCTGACACAATGCTTTTCGCGGTTGGCGTGCCATGTCAAAAGGTGGTCGATGCTGTTCCAGATAAAGCCGTGGTTCGGGTCTTTCGTCCACTGGGTATTTGCCATTGTTTTTGTACCTCTGTCTCTTGTTTCATAAAATCAGGAAAGCCGCCCACCGCGCGTTTGGCCCAGTGAGCGGTCTTTCCCTATTTGGTTTCTACTGTATGATTCCGCAGTTTCAGCGTGGCAGCCGAATTATGCGTTCTGAGCAGCCATCTTGATCTTGACGACTTCGTCCTGGATCTCAGCCATCTTTTCCTTGGTCAGCGGGTAGAACTTCATGGCGATCAGGTTGCAGACCAGACCAATGCAAATCATGCCGTATGCGCACAGTGCAACACCAACGCGGAGCTTCATGGTGACGGGGTCGCCCATGACGGGGTTGTGGTCTGCGAAGCCGCATGCGGTGAACATGACACCGGCGACCATGGGAGCGAAGGAAGAGATCAGCTTATCAACGAAGCTGAACAGAGTGCCCATCAGGCCGGGGACGTACTTGCCGGAACGATAAACTTCGTAGTCGGCGCAGTCAGCAGTCATGGGGATAACGATGTTGCCGGACAGACCCTGGAAGCCAGCGGTCACAACGGTCAGGACAACATAGAGGATCAGGAAGTAGCCCCAGTTCAGAGCACCGGTCTCGGGGTTGGAGGTCATGGTGGTGGGGTCACCCAGCAGCCACAGAGCGATCAGAGCACCATTGCCGATCAGAGCACCGACAGAGCCAATGATCATGCCCTTGCGCTGACCAAACTTGGTAGCGAAGTAAGAAACGCAGCAGAAGGTGATGATGCAGCTGGGGATGGTGGTCAGAGCGGTAACGTTGCCCTGCAGCAGGGTAGAACCGGCGATGCAGGCGAACATTGCGACCTGAACGGCGCTGGTCCTTGCAGAAGAACCCAGCTTATCGGTAGATGCAGACAGGACCAGCATCTGAATGGCGCGGTTGTTCTTCAGGGTATCCCAGTAATCCTTCAGACCGACCTTGACCGGCTTGCCGGTGCCGAAGAACTCAGGACGATCCTTCGGGGTGATGGCGATGACAGCCAGCAGGGTGAAGATACCGGAGGTAATCGCAGTAAACAGCCAGAAGGTGTGGAAGAACTGGGTGGAAGCATAGCCGCCGACGTCCTTGTAGCTTGCTGCAATGCGTGCACAGATGATAGCAACAACAGAGAACAGCAGGGTGTTATACACACCGTCGAAGGATGCGAACAGAGGACGCTGCTTGGGGTCGTTGGTCATGCAGGACTGAGCAGACTTGGTAACGACGCACTGGCAGGTGTAACCCAGATAGTAGACCATCAGGATCACAATGTAGAAGGGGAAGCGGGCTGCCTGCGGCAGCAGGTGGGTGCAATGGAACAGAATGAAACTGGTCACGCACAGGGTGATGTTGCCGATGACGATGAACGGGCGGTTCTTGCCGAACTTGCCGTTGGTCTTATCGACCATGAAGCCGACGAACGGGTCGGTGACACCGTCCCAGATACGCATGGCCATGGTCAGCGAAGAGGCGATCATCATGCCGACGCCGACCCAGCCCATCAGGTAGTAGGTAGCGTAGTTCATCAGGAACAGGTACAGGTTGGTAGCCGTGTTGTTCAGTGCGAAGCATGCGATGCGCCACAGCGGGACGCGGTGGATGCCGTTGTGCTCGTAGTCCTTATCATAGAACTTATCCGGCAGACTTCTCGTTTTTGCCATTTCGTTTTCTCTCCTTAATTTGTGTATAGGCGTTCTCCGTTTTCGTCCGTTTGGCTTTTCGCACCTGCCACTGTGCGGCGTGCCGGGACTTTATGTCTTTATTATGAACACATTTTGGAAATTCTGTTAGTAAAATTTTGAGGTAAAACAGGACGATTTTACTATTATGGAACATTTTTCACAACTTTCAAAAAAGCTATTGGGCAACTTGCACAAGCAAGTGATATACTAGTATTGCACAATGCCAATCTGTGCGAGAAGTCCGCAAAAGAATGCGGGGAAAGTGCGGATTTATCCAAAAATATTTCTAATCGGTTTTGAAGTCCGCTATTATAATATAGGTATCCTACATTCCGTGAAAAATTTTGCAAATATGAGAAAAGGAGAACACCCATGGCAGTAAAAGCATCGGAGCGCGTTCAGCGCTATGTCAACGCAAACGGCCCCACCATCGGCACGGTGGAGCGCAATGTCATCTCGCAGAACGGCCTATATTTTAAGGATATCGACGGCACGGGGACCGTCAGCGCCGTCAACGACTGGCGTCTTTCCCCCGAAGAGCGCGCAAAGGCATACGTCCAGACCCTGACCACCAGCGAGAAGATCGGCCAGCTGTTCACCTCCGACTGGCGCATGGGCCCCAAGTATCCGTCTCCGCGTCTGTCTGCCAACGGCCACAAGCCCGTGGGCGACGAGAGCGGCTTGCTGGACGAGGCTCCTGTGGATGTCTCCGACAGCATCTTCGGCCATCAGGCCCTGCCCAGCACCTCCGACATGGTCAAGAAGTGCTTCAACCGCCACGTCATCCTGCGCGAAAGCCCCTCGCCCGAGGATCTGGCCGATTACCTGAACCAGCTGCAGTACCTGACCGAGACCTGCGAGCACTTCGTGCCCATGCAGGTCATGTCCAACAGCCGCAACGAGAACGGCGAGGTCGTGTTCGGCATGAACGACGCGACCGGCGTGTTCGCCACTTGGCCCGGAACGCTGGGCATCGCAGCCGCCGTCAAGGGCACGGCCCGTATCGACATCATCGACAAGTTCGCCGACACCATCCGCCGCGAGTGGAACGCATGCGGCCTGAAGAAGGGCTATATGTACATGGCCGACTGCGTCACCGACCCCCGTTGGCAGCGCACCTTCGGCACGTTCGGCGAGGACCCCGAGCTGATCGAAGAAATTTTTGACCACCTCATCCCCGGCATTCAGGGCGGCAGCAACGGTGTCACCCCCGACGGCGTGTCCATGACCGTGAAGCACTTCCCCGGCGGCGGCGCGCGTGAGAACGGCTTCGATCCCCACTATGCAGCCGGTCAGTGGAACATTTACGCCACCCCCGGTTCTCTGCAGAAGTACCACATCCCGGCCTTCCGTGCGGCCATCCGCCACAACGCCGAGTCCATCATGCCGTATTACTCCAAGCCGTCCGCCGAGAAGAGCGCCCCGCAGGAGGACTTCGAGGGCAACCCCATCGAGCTGAATCCGTACGGCTTCGCTTACAATAAGGTGTTCATCGACGGGATGCTCCGCAATCAGATGGGCTTCAAGGGCTACATCAACTCCGACACCGGCATCGTGCACAACATGTGCTGGGGCGTCGATATGCTGGACGAGCCGGAGCGCATCGGCTATGCGGTCACCCAGAGCGGCGTGGACCTGATCTCCGGTCTGCTGGACAACGAGTTCGGCGAAGAGAGCTATGCCCGCGCCACCAACGGCTACTATGACACCCACGAAGTGCCCGCCGGTTTCAAGAAAGAGGACCTCGTTCTGACCGACGAGAGCCTGAACCGCGCTGTCAGCCGCACGCTGACCGAGCTGTTCCGTCAGGGCATGTTCGAGAACCCGTATGCAGACCCCCAGAAGGCCGCTGAGGTCGTCGCCACCAAGGCCGACTGGGAAGAGGCCAGCCGCGTCCACCGCGAGAGCGTCGTTCTGCTGAAGAACGACGGCACGCTGCCCCTGAAGGCGGGCTGCAAGGTCTACGCCGAAGCCTTTGGCAAGAGCGCCGAGGCCGGCGAAACTGCCACCAAGGCTCTGCGCGAGATGCTGGGCGACGTCACGCTGGTGGACGACCCCGCACAGGCCGATATCGCCCTGCTGATGGTCAGCCCGCAGTCCGGTGCATACTTCAATGCAACTCCCGGCTATCTGGAACTGGACATCTGCGAGGACAAGACCGTCTGCAACGTCGATGAGAGCGGCAAGCCCACCGCCGAGACCCATCAGGAGACCACCCTCGTGGGCGCAAACCGCATCCCCGGCATCGCCGAAGCTGTCCACGCACACGGCGGCAAGGTCGTTTCCAACATCAACTGCCCGCTGGCATGGGAAGTCGGCAACATCGAGAAAGTTTCCGACGCCCTGACCGTCGGCTTCGACACCTACCCCTCCGCAACGCTGGATGTCATGTTCGGCCGCTTCGCTCCTGTCGGCAAGCTGCCGCTGACCCTGCCCAAGGGCGACGAAGTTTTGGCAGTCAACGCAGACGGCGTCTGCATCAGCCCCAACGACGTTCCCGGCTACGCCAAGGACGCCTACATGCCCGACAGCATGAAGGACGAGAACGGCAAGTCTTACGCTTACCGTGACGCCGCCGGCAACTACTATGAGATGAACTTTGGCCTGAAATATTAAACCTCTCCGTCATCGCTGACGCGATGCCACCTCCCCTAACAAGGGGAGGCTTTGGCATTTTATCGTGTTTTCGCTTTGGTCGTCAACGCTTCTGTTTCCCGTTCTGCCAATGGCTCCCCTGTTTCGGGGAGCTGCCACGGAACGGCTGAGAGGTTCGAGTAAAAAGGAGACTCCATTTCCAATGGCACAGACACAGAAAAAACAAGATATGGGCACGGGCGACGTCAAAAAGCTCCTGCTCCAGCTGATGATCCCGGCTGTTGTGGCGCAGGTGGTCAACCTGCTGTACAACATCGTGGACCGCATCTACATCGGCCACATCCCGGGCATCGGCGCAGCCGCGCTGACCGGCGTTGGCCTGTTCACCCCCATCCTGATGCTGCTGAACGCCTTCGCGATGCTCATCGGCGCGGGCGGCGCACCCCGCACCGCCATCGCTATGGGACAGGGCGACAAGGAACAGGCCGAAAAGATCATCGGCAACAGCTTCACCATGCTGCTGGTCTTTTCCGTCCTTCTGACCATCGTGTTCTACGCCGGTGCGCCCACTCTGCTGCGGCTCTTCGGCGCCAGCGACACCACCCTGCCGTATGCGCTGGCCTACAGCCGCATCTACATCTTAGGCTCGATCTGCGTCCTCATCGTGATGGGCATGAACCCCTTCATCACGACGCAGGGCTTTGCCAAGATCAGCATGCTCACCACGGTCATCGGCGCGGTCATCAACATCGTTCTGGACCCCATCCTGATCTTCGCGCTTGGGCTGGGCGTGCGCGGCGCGGCCATCGCCACCGTGCTCAGTCAGGCTGTGGGCGCAGTCTGGATCCTGCGCTTCCTGACCGGCCCCAAGACCACCCTCAAGCTGAAAAAAGAGTACATGAAGCCGGAAGGAAAGACCATCCTGCCCGTGATGGCGCTGGGCATCTCGTCCTTCGTCATGCTGTCCACCGAAAGTCTGCTGTCCATCAGCTTCAGCTCCAGTCTGGCCCGCTACGGCGGCGACGTCGCCGTGGGCGCCATGACCGTCATCACCAGCGCATCCCAGCTGGCAAGTCTGCCGGTCTCCGGCATCTGTCAGGGCGGCCAGCCGGTCATGAGCTTCAACTTCGGCGCAGGCAAAAAAGAACGCGTCAAGGAGGCGTTCCGCTTCCAGCTGAGCATCTGCTTTGGCTACACGGCTCTGTTCTGGGTCCTGATGATGCTGATCCCCGGCGCGGTGGCGGGCATCTTCACTTCTGACGCCACCCTCATCGAGTACACCACTTGGGCCATGCGCATTTACATGGCGGGCATCTTCTCGCTGGGCGTGCAGATCGCATGTCAGCAGAGCTTTATGGCGCTGGGTCAGGCCAAGGTCAGCTTGCTGCTGGCCTGTCTGCGCAAGCTGATCCTGCTGATCCCCCTCATCTTCATCCTGCCGCACATCGTCCCGAACCCAGTGTTCGGCGTGTTCCTCGCCGAGCCGGTCAGTGACATCCTTGCGGCAAGCATCACGGCCTTCACCTTCTTCACCCGGTTCAACAAGATTCTGGATCAGGGTGCAGGAAAAGTCTGAGCAACTGGGAGGATACTATGGAAAAGAATGTTCTGAACACCGATCTCACCGGCAAAGTGGCCGTTGTCACGGGCGCGAGCGGCACGCTCTGCTCCATCTTTGCCAAGGCTCTGGCCCGTGCGGGCGCAAAGGTCGCGCTGCTGGGCCGCAACATGGACAAGCTGAAGGCACTGGCGGATGAGATCGAAGCCGAAGGCGGCATCGCCAAGGGCTACACCTGCAATGTCATGAACAAGGCCAACTGCCTTCAGGTGGCGGAGGACGTCATGGCGGACCTCGGCCCCTGCGACATCCTTGTGAACGGTGCGGGCGGCAACAACTCCCGTGCCAACACCGACAAGGAATACTTCGAGATGGAGGACCTTGACACCGACACCGTGACCTTCTTCGACCTCGACGAGAGCGGTGTGGAGATGGTGTTCAACCTGAACTTCATCGGCACGCTGCTGCCGACCCAGGCGTTCGCCCGCCAGATGGTTGGCCGCGAGGGATGCAACATCCTGAACATCTCCAGCATGAATGCCTATCTGCCCCTGACCAAAATTCCCGCCTACTCCGGCTCCAAGGCCGCTGTGACCAACTTCACCCAGTGGCTGGCCGTCCACTTCAGCAAGGTGGGCATCCGGGTCAATGCCATTGCTCCCGGCTTCTTCGCCAGCGAGCAGAACGCAAAGCTCCTCTACAACGAGGACGGCACACCCACGGCCCGCACCGGCAAAATTCTTGCTGCCACCCCGATGGGCCGCTTCGGCGACAGCGAAAAGGACCTTGTAGGCGCTCTGTTGTTCCTGCTGAACAACGACGCCGCCGGGTTCATCACCGGCATTTGTCTGCCTGTGGACGGCGGTTTCTCCGCTTACTCGGGCGTGTAAAATTACAAAAAGAAAATGGGGCTGCTGCACACGCAGGCAACCTCTCCGTCACGGCTTCGCCGTGCCACCTCTCCTAACAGGAGAGGCCTTGGCATGGCAAGAAGCCTTCTCTCTTCGCCAGAGGCTCCCCTATGTAGGGGAGCTGTCGAGCGACAGCGAGACTGAGAGGTTTGCGTAGTGCAACAGCCCCATTCTTTTTTCTTATTGGTCCGCCAGTAGGATAGCCAGAACGGCTTTCTGGACATGCAGACGGTTCTCCGCTTCGGTGAAAATTTCATCGGCGTGCTGTTCAAAGACTGCCGTCGAGATCTCCTCGCCGCGGTGCGCGGGCAGACAATGAAGCAGCATTGCGTCAGGCTTGGCCCCGGTCAGCAGCTGGCTCGTGACCTGAAATCCCGCGAAATCGCGCAGACGGCGCTCGCTCTCCGGCGTGCCGGGGGCGGTGTTCCATGCCGCCGTGACCACCACATCGGCGTCTTTGACGCCCTCTGCGGGGTCGGTGAGGAGCTGGAACTTCGAGCCGTATTTGTGGGCAAACATCAGGACGTCAGCGGCAGGGCGGTAGCCCTGCGGACAGACGCAGCTGACCGTCATGCCGGCCAGCAGACCGCCCACAATGAGACTGTTCGCCATGCTGCAGCCATCGCCGATGAAGCAGAGCTTCTGACCTTCCAGTGCGCCGCGGCGCTCCCGGATGGTCATGAGGTCCGCCAGCACCTGACAGGGGTGCGCATAGTCGGTCAGGCCGTTGATGACCGGGACGCCCGCCAGCTCGGCGAACTCTTCCAGATCGCGCTGGCGGTAGGTGCGCCAGACCACGCAGTCATAGTAGCGGCCCAGCACCCGGGCGGTATCCTTGAGCGGCTCGCCCCGGCCGGACTGCAGCTCGGTGGCGGCATTCATGTAGTTGCCCAGACCGCCCAACTGATACACACCCACCTCAAAGCTGGTGCGGGTGCGGGTGGAATTTTTGGAGAACATCAGCGCCACGGTCTTGCCCGCCAGAAGGGGCGTCGTTTGGCCCGCTTTCTGCTCCGCCTTGAGCCGGTCGGCCACATCGAGGATGTGGTGCAGCTCTTCGGGGGAGAGGTCGCTCATTTTCAGCAGATGTTTCATGCCGGTTCCTCCGGAGACTTCTGCTCCATCTCGGTCAGCACCTCATTCAGGATGCTCAGGGCCATCTCGACGTCATGCTCCGTCAGGGTGAGCGGTGGCAGCAGACGCAGACGGGTCTTGGCGGTCAGCACCAGCAGTCCCTTTTCGCGGCATGCGGCCAGAACATCCGCCGCCTTGATGCCGCCAAAGAACTCGATGCCCACCATCAGGCCGATGCCCGAGATGCTCTTGACCATCGGCAGCTTGGCAAGGCCGGTCCGCAGCTGGACGGCCCGCTCGTTGACATTGGCAAGGAAACCGGCATCCATCCGGTCCACGACGACATTCGCGCCCGCGCAGACCACCGGGTTGCCGCCAAAGGTGGAGCCGTGCGTTCCTGCGCCCATACCCTCGGCGGTCTTTTCATTCAGCAGGACTGCGCCGATGGGCAGACCGCCGCCCAGACCCTTTGCCAGCGTGACGACATCGGGCTTGAGGTTGTAGTGCTCACAGCACAGGAACGTTCCCGTGCGGCCCACGCCGGTCTGGACTTCGTCCACGATGAGGATGAGGTCCTTGTCATCGCAGAGCTTCCGGACGGCCTGAACGTATTCCGGGTCCAGCGCCACAACGCCGCCCTCGCCCTGCACCAGCTCCAGCATCACGGCGCAGGTGTGGCGGTCCACCAGCTCGGTCAGCGCTTCCAGATCGCCCGCAGGGGCGTACAGGAAGCCCTCGTTGAAGGGTCCGAAGTAGTTGTGGAACACCTCCTGACCGGTGGCGGTCAGGGTCGCGATGGTGCGGCCATGGAAGCTGTTGACCAGCGTGATGACGGTATCGCGGCCCTTGCCGTAGTGGTCAAAGCTGTATTTGCGGGCCGCCTTGATGGCGCCTTCGTTGGCCTCGGCGCCGGAGTTGCCGAAGAACACCTTGCTCATGCCGGTGCGCTTGCACAGCTTCTTCGCCAGCTTGCCGCAGGGGGCCGTATAGTAGAGGTTGGAGGTGTGCTGCAGCTTGTGGGCCTGTTCGGAGACGGCCTCCGCCCAGTCCACATTGCAGTACCCCAGACTGTTGACGCCGATGCCGCTGGTGAAGTCCAGATACTTCTGGCCCTCCGGACCCTCGGCATACAGACCGTGGCCCTTTTCCAGCGCGATGGGATTGCGGTTATAGGTGTGCAGAACATATTCGTTGTCCCGCTTGATGACTTTTTCAGAATCCATAATTCGCTGACCTCCCTTTCCTTTCCGGTGCGCTCTTTCTTTTTATTATATAGCGCTTGGCGTGTTTGAGCAAGTCTTATTCCTGATGGCTCCGGCGGTAGAACCGTGTGCCGGAACCACGGTTGGAGAACAGCTCCAGCAGGATGGAGTGGGGGACACGGCCATCGATGATGACGGCTTCGTGGACGCCCTGATAAATGGCGTCCGCCATGCCGCCGATCTTGGGGATCATGCCGCCCGCGATGATGCCGGCGGATTTGTAGCCCTCGATCTCAGAGACTTCCACTTCGGGGATGAGGGTGGATTCGTCGTCCTTATCCCGCAGAAGGCCCGCGATATCGGTCATGGAGACGAGCTTTTCGGCCTTCAGCGCAATGGCGATCTGAGCGGCGGCGGTGTCGGCGTTGACATTGTACGCCTGACCGAGATCGTCCATGCCCACCGTCGCGATGACGGGGATATAGCCGCCGTTCAGCAGGTTCTGGATCAGGGTCGGGTCCACATGGATGATCTCGCCCACATGGCCCAGCTGGGGGTCCAGCTCGGTGCAGCGGAGCATCTGGCCGTCCATGCCGCACAGGCCGACGCCGCGGCCGCGCAGCTTGGCGACGAGGTCTTTATTCACCTTACCGGCCAGCACCTGCTGGACGATCTCCATGGTGGCATCGTCGGTCACCCGCAGACCGTTGGCAAAATGGCTCTCCACGCCGACCTTTTTCAGCATCTCGTTGATGGCCGGACCGCCGCCGTGGACCAGCACCACCCGCACGCCCAGCAGCGTCAGGGTGACAAGGTCGTTCATGACGGCATTTTTCAGCGTCTCGTTGATCATGGCGTTGCCGCCGTATTTGATGACCATGGTTTTTCCATGATATTTCTGAATGTAAGGGGTCGCCTCCGAAAACAGGAGGGCCATTTCTTCGTTTTTCATATCGTTCCTCTTCCCGCTCTACACACGTTTGAACCGTCCCGCTCAGGTGCGGTAATCGCCGTTGATCTTGACGTAATCATAGGTCAGGTCGCAGCCCCACGCCTTGGCGCTGGCTTCGCCCGTGCCCATATCGACTTTGACGAGGATATCATGTTCGGCCAGCACCTTGGCGGCCTCGTCCTCGCTGTAGGGGTGATAGGCCGCGTTCTCACAGACGTACACTTCGCCCGCCTTGCTGGACAGCCAGACGCACACCTTATCGATGGAGAAATCGCCGGGGGTGTAGCCGATGGCGCAGAGGATGCGGCCCCAGTTGGCGTCACGGCCAAAGACCGCCGCCTTGAACAGGTTGGAGCAGACCACGCTGCGGGAGACGGCACGGGCCGTTTTCAGGTCGGGTGCGTGGGTGACTTCGCAGGTGATGAGGTGGGTCGCGCCCTCGCCGTCACCGGCGTGCTCGGCGCACATATGCTCGGCAATGGCGGTCAGCGCCGCC
>OIYO01001106.1_pt1 | contig 16614 bp, 21 predicted proteins | sample 1588191 | NCBI WGS metagenome assembly OIYO01 (sample SAMN03283275) | human gut metagenome | biome: human-associated habitat; material: feces | host: Homo sapiens | place: Peru | collected 2012 | reverse complement strand
CTCCAAAACCTGCGTAAACACGGCGTTTTCGCAGGTTTTTTCTTTTTCAGAAATGAATTTCAAAATTTAATTCGCAACACAAATCCATTAGAAAATCTGCCAAATAGTTTTGAATATCTGCTCATACAGATACCTAAGGCGCACCTGTTACCTGCTGCAAAACCGCTGAAATTAGGGACATAATCAAGTCCGTTTTTTGTTTTACATTTATCGCTTTACAAAATTTCACTACAGCTGCAACAATTTAATAATTATTTAACAATTTAGCAAAGTCATACAAAATTGTAGTAATTCTTGAATAATTATGTATTAGCTATTGACATAACATATTGCTTAATAGTATAATCAAGGCATGAACAATCATCATTTTATGACAAAATATATTGTGACAACGTATTTATTGAAAGGTTGTATGGAGCTACGAAGAAAAGGCAGAGGGATGATTATGAAATCAAAGAAAAAATCTTTTACTAAAGAAATGTTTATTTTCAACATTATATGCAACCTTATTGCATTACCGTTTTCTATTCTCTTTTATGTAGTTACGGGCGGTTCTGGCTCATTGCTGTTCATACTCTACTTTATCATAGACACAATACTGATTTTTGCATATTTCTTTGTAGGTCGATACTACAAAAAGAAGGAATACAAATCAATTTTTAAATACTTTTGTTGCTTACTGTAATTGGTTTCGCTTTAGTCGGCTGTGATATACTTGTGGATCATATAACCGAATCATTAAATATTTCATCGTTTTTGACTGACATTGTTAAACCGTCTGCACTGACTAACTTTTCACAAACAGTACACATGACTTATTACAATCCTTGGTTTGATTTTATTATAGTATTAGAAAGGTATTCGGATACGATCAAAACATTTATTGTGATTATCTTAGAAAATCTATTAAAGCTAGCAACATTTCTGTTAGGCAACCGTGCTCGAAAAAATGACATTGGCAAACATAATTACTTGCGTGATGTTTAATATCACCTCCAAAAAATATCTATAAGAACTGTTTGCATATAAACAACGACTGCAACTGCTAAACGGATAATAAGCATAAGCGTGATTTGTACTATAACTGGGAGAAAATACTATGAAGAAAAAAATTGTTTTTATTGGTGCCGGAATATGTATTTTGGCTTTGATAATCGTTCTGTCCGTATTGCTCATAAACAGCAGCAACAAGCAACAGAAGTCCGAAGCCGACAAGCAAGATACTATTGCTGTTGTTACCATAAGTAACAAGTTAAAAAAGACAAATCTAAAAAAAGATAATGTTTATGCCACAGCTTACAAAAATTATAAGCTGAATGATAAATACGAATATTATTCTTGCTTGATAAAGGTAGATAACCGCAGTGATGCGAATATAGTCAATGTCTACTTTGACGAAACAAAAGATGATAATTTTTTGATTGACTATGACTGCGGTATGTTCGATCCGTTTTATATTGAGAAAAAGACTGTGGGATATGTAACCTGCATAATCTCTGTTAAAAAAGGAATTTCAAAAGAAGAATTAGCCGAAATTCCGTATCAACTGCCTAAAAAAATACATTTAGGCTTTACAAATGATTCAAACGATGTGTCATATACCCATTTAATGAATGCAGACTATAAAGTTACTTCAGATGATTTTTCAAACCAAAAAGTCCAAATTCACTACACTCTGTAACATAAAACTCAAAAGTGATTACCGATAATTTTAGGGAGGAGTTTTTATGAGCGGTGTTTCATTACATGATATCATGACATCTATCACCTGTGAAAATGATAATATAGTTTATCTTAAAGGTAAAAGAGGAAAATTTCAAAAGGGCATACATTATTTTAATGAATTAAGTAATCTAAAATTGAAAAGATATAAAGACTACTATAGGTTGCCTCGGTTAACTTCTAACGATTTATACAACGGCTTTTTGAACTCTGTACACTTAAAAAAGTTAAAATATGAACTGCACCAAGAAAAAGATTTTGTAGTAGCGTTTAGAATATTCATTGAGTGCTATCCTGAATTGTTCGAACAGTATTGTCGATACGACTACAATATAACTAAAAAAATGGCGTTGGAATGGTGTAAAAAATATAGAATCAAATATATCGACGATACCGATCAATATTGGAAACCCAAAGATTAAACAAGCACACTAATAAAATTTAACTCTACCCTTAAGGGCGATTTGTAATCGTCTAAAGGCACATAGTTTTTCACCGCATAGCTGACGGCTGTGCGGTTTTTTTGTTGTCATAAATTACATTCCGGGCATTATAGAAAACCGCAGGTTGCCTAACTGTCGAGTGTGAAAAATGCCTAACAGAGCAAATGAAAATTACTGATAAATTTTTTAAAATTTTTGAAATATTCGACAATGTACGACAAATTTTTATTAGGCTTGGTGCTATGATATATTTGAGGTAAGTTTTTGAATAAATACGGAAATAAAATAATAAGCAAAATAAGGAGAAATGTAATGATGAACAAAAGAATAATGATAGGCAATTTTAGCTTTATTGTACTTGATAATTTTGGTGACAGACTGCTTTGTCTGGCAGAAAAAATTTTAGTTACAATGGGCTTTGACAGCGAGAGTAATATTTTTGACGGTTCGGAAGTTGACGAGCTGCTGAACGAATTTTTATATAACCAACTAAAAAATGACGCCGACTTTGTCAGTCTGAAAGGAACAGGATTAAGTGAAAAGCATTTTGGTCTGCTCACCGAAAAAATGTACAAAAGGTACAGAGAAAAGATTAAGTCGGAAAGATATTGGTGGTGGCTGTCAACTCAAGCGGATAATCCCGACGATAACAGAAAATACATAACCTGCGTGACCGAAACCGGCGACACCTATCCTGCTGTATGCACAAACAATCAAATCGGTGTCCGCCCCGTGTGCATGATAAAAAAGAACAGCACCGCCGGAAACACAATAAAACTATCGTCAGCAAAAAATTGATAACACACCGATAGCTAAAACAAGTCGAGAGATACACCCTCTCGGCTTATTTTTGTCTGTCTGCAGTCAATATGAAAATATCCTGTGTCAAAATTCTTGACATAAATTCAGCACGATAATATAATCAAAATCAAAGAAGGGATAATATGACAGAAGTTCGTGACGCAACTTTAGGCGATGCCGAAAGTATCTTAAAAATATATGATTATTATGTAAAAACCACAGCAATTACATTTGAGTATGACTCCCCTACTCTCGCCGAATTTGAGGACAGAATGGAAAAAATCATCAGAACGCATAACACTAACCAACCGAAGATTAAAAGTTACAAACACTGAACGGCTAAACAAAATTCAAGGAGAAAGCTATGAAATACTATTATTGCGTCAGTAAAATGATAGTAATTGACTTCAATAAAATCGGTTCGTTTATATCCGAGCACATAGTAAAAAACGGAATTGACATTATAAAATTAAGTTTTAACGATGATAACTATATTGACTTTTTAGAAAAATCGGGAATCAGTGAACATTTTACTGAAAGAGATAACTACATTATTGTACTTGGCGAGGACAATAATTTATACAGGCTTTCAGTTGACGGATTTGAAAAAATCGAAAATCCCAAGAATACAATCACACTTGAAAAGTACATTCAAAACACTTACAAATTCTCAAAGATTATTAAAGTAGGCGAAGATTATAGAAAAAATATTATCAGTAAATACGGACCTGACAAAATAAACAAAACCGGAAAAGGCTTTGCAGGATATGACAAATATGTATTTATTGACAAACGCTCCGACAGAGTAATTCCCTATCGTTTCAGAAAATCGCACAGAAAAAATCAGCCGTTGATAGTTTATTTCGGCGGGGCAGGTACAATCGGTCACGACAACTTCAAGCAATTTTTTGAACATTTTACATTCGGTCAAACATTAAAACTAATTAAAGCCGACTGCAATATTCTTGTGCCGCAATTTACAATGCAAAAATATATCAACGAGTCCTATTGCAGAGAAACATATACAGATGCCGTTACGAATTTAATAACCGAATTACAAAGCGAAAATGATATTGATTCAAACCGAATTTACATATACGGTTGCTCATTTGGCGGTGGCTTAACATGGAATATGTTAGTCAATCACTATGATATAATAGCCTGTGCAATTGAACTTATGGGTGAATACTATGGGTACAAATCTGTTGATGAAATTGATTTTGATAAAATAGCAAAAGTACCAATTTGGATGGCACATTCGGTCGATGATAATGTTGTCAGCATAGAAAGTGATGATAAATTTTATCAAAGACTAAAGGAACATAACGGCAATATAAAATATACCCGACCTGACAAATATGCTCACAAGCTCGTAAGTGTATTTTTAAGAAATGAAAAATGGGTAGAATGGATTTTAAATCAATAATTTTCTGAAAGGTCTGCAAAATGATAAAAATAATGTTCGTTTGCCACGGCAACATTTGTCGGTCGCCGATGGCTGAATTTATACTTAAAGATATAGTTAAGAAAAAAGGACTGCAAGATGATTTTGTAATCTGTTCGAGCGCAACAAGCACGGAAGAAATTTGGAACGGCGTAGGCAATCCTGTTTATCCTCCGGCAAGGGCTGTACTCGAAAGTCACGGTATTAACCCCGCCGGCAAACGTGCTGTTCAACTACAAAAAAGCGACTATGACAAATACGACCTGTTCATTGGCATGGACAGTGCAAACATCAGAAATATGAAGCACATTTTCGGCGGCGACAACAAGGGCAAAATACACAAGCTGACAGAATACACTGACAGCACCGCTGACATTTCGGACCCATGGTACACAAGAGATTTTGACAAATGCTACAGTGATATTCATAAAGGGTGTGTGGCATTACTAAAGACCTTGATTTAATAAAAAGCATAGAGGTACAGTAGATGATAAATAAATTACATTTGGCTATGATAGACTTGTACAGCGGCGATGCAAAAAGAATACAGCATTTTTGCAAGGTGCACAGCTATGCAAAGTTGATAGCAGAAACGGAAAAAGTCGATGACAGAACATTGTTAATAATTGAGACTGCCGCACTTACTCACGACATAGGAATCCACACCTGCGAAGAAAAATACGGCAGCTGCGGCGGAAAACTGCAAGAAAAGGAAGGCCCTGCTATAGCAAAGAAGCTGCTGAGCAAATTAGGATTTGATACCGAAATATCCGACAGGGTGCAGTATTTGATAGCTCATCACCACACATATGATGACATAAACAGTATTGACTACCAAATACTTGTGGAGGCAGATCTTCTCGTAAATATGATGGAGGACAATCTCCCAAGACAAACTGTAGAAAACGCATATAACAAAATTTTCAGCACCTCTTGCGGTAAAAGAATTTGCAAAAATATGTTCGGACTTTAATAAGGCGAAAATGTAGGCGATACCTTTACCATATTTCCAAAACAATACCTAAAACAATAATAAATTATTATACAAAAAATTTAAGAGCAAGCTCCTTATATATCGGAGCTTGCTCTCTTTTTTGTGCATAATTTTTTGATTTGGCCAACGCCAACTAATACACCTTCGAGAATAATACTTACACAACAAGGTGCAAATACAATGTTCAATTTAAAGCAAAAAGATACTATTATTGCAATTAAAATACACAATAAAATCGTTAGTGATACTTTGCGATAATACTTGAATTCTTTTTTCGACAAAGGCTTTTCCGGAGTATCAAGCGGACAAAAAACAAATATTAAAACTGCACACAATAGCGCTGTGCCCAATAATGCTGATCCAAAGTTATATACTTTTGTTAATTTAATAATTGCAACACTGGCTATTACTGAAAGAGCAGAAAAAATTTCACATTTGATTTCCTTATCAGCATGGTAGCCTCCGGCATATCTTCTTATCAGCTGAAATGCAATATAGAAAATTATACTCTCTAAAAAGCATCCAAATACCAATCCAAAAACGCAAGCGAGAACAAGATACATTAAATGCGACAAAAACATAAAGAATCCATAAATGTATAATTCTCGCTCACTTTCAGAAACATTTCCTCTTGCAATAAGCTTGTCCGTAAGACTAACAGATAATTTACTAATCATTGTCAATCTTGTTGAACTTCTTTAATGCTTCCGGACAGCTCGGTTGAAACAGAACGCCGCAAGTAGTGCTGTTAGCCGAATGCTTCATTTCAGTTTCAACAGCTTTTTTCACAGACTCAACAAACTTATTCTTAATCTGCATATTAGCAACTCCTTTCATTTTATGATAATCAGCATTTACATATTCATCATAACTGTTAAATGAAAAATTTCAATAGAATAATCAAAACAGGTATATTTATCATTCAATTTGTGTAATAAAGCAATCTTTTTCTTAACTAATCATATATTTATTGTGTATTTCACACTATTAGTTAACTTGTTCAATAATGGTTTGTGTTCTTTATACAACAAGAGTGATAATATTATATTCGGTGATGAAATGAATATAAAATACGATAAAATAGGAATTCGCCTTGCAAAAAGACGAAAAGAGTTAAAATATACACAACCGCAATTGGCAGAAATTGTCGGAATTTCAAAAAATCATATATCTCAATTTGAAAACGGTGGATCCGTCAGTCTGGAAGTATTATTAGACTTATGCGAAGCATTAAAAATAACCCCGGACTATTTGCTCTTAGGAACTATAAGAGATACTCCGTCCGAAGATTTTATCGATTTGATAAAATTATGTGACGATTATGAAATATCCGTTTTGTACGATACTGCAAAATCGCTCATCAGTAACAGAATGAACAGATAGTTTTCCCGGCAGTTTTTACTGCCGAATTTTGTTTGCAACATTCGCAATAGTATGCTAATATTATTTTGTATATGTGAAATATGCCGTTTTAATTTGCAAGGAGGTAACATTTTTGTTAATTGCAATTTGTGATGACGATTCAAACTTCATTAAAAATGTAAAAGAGCATCTGTCATTCTATTCGGGAGAACATAATACTGATTTTGAAGTACATACCTTCAGTGACAGTAAAGATCTTATTGACAGCAATATCAAATTTAACATTGCCATACTCGATGTTGAGATGCCCGGATGCAACGGAATTGAAGTCGGCAAAATTCTCCGAGAAAAGAATCGTCATATTGTACTAATGTACATTACCTCCCACAAAAAGTATCTCGATGAGGCATTAAATCTCAACGCTGCAAGATTTTTTGAAAAACCTATTGATTCAAAACGGTTTTACGATGGCTTTGATAACGCACTAAAAAGAATCGATAATACCACAATCAAATTCTTTTTGAAAGAAAATAATGCAGCAGTAAGAATAAACGCAAATAATATTATATATATCGAAATAGAGCCAATAGGTCACAGAAAAACCAAAGTGGTAACAGAAAACAAAATCTACATATCATCAAATAAAATGGCCTTTTGGGAGGAACATCTGATAAGCTCGCTGTTTGTTAAAACTCACAAAAGCTATATTGTAAACATGGAATATCTAACTAAATACGAAAATGATACCATTCAGCTCGACTACAAGTACAATCTGCCTATATCGAGAAATTACCAATCCGCAGTACACAAAGCTTTTATTAGATATATGACAGGTATGTAATATGAAACTGATATTTGACATTTATCTGTACACATTTGAGATGATTATAGCGTTTTTGTTCATTTCGCATAATTATGATTCCAAACAAAACAAAGTCTACAAATCTCTCCTAATAGGATTTTGTATTTTTATAACAGGGGCTCTTGTTTTAAAATTCGTAAATAACGACATACTGAACCTTGCAGTATTCTTGATAATAAATTTCACTTTCTTTAGGCTATGTTTCAAAATAAAGCTTAAAGAAGCTGTAATATACGCCGTTCTTTTGGATGCAATTATGTTTGGTACAGAAATGATAACTATATATTTTGCCTCTTACATAATGAAAATTCCAACGAACACATACAAAACAGATATAATCACATTCCATATATTAGCAACTATAAGTAAGGTAATGTATTTTGTTATTTCGCAGCTTATTGCATTCATTATCAACAAGCTAAAATTCAGAAATAACAATTCTACACGCTATATACCTCTCTTTATGTTTCCTGTTTTGTCCATAGCAATAGCATATCTGTTTTTGAGAATGTCATTTGCCAATAACTACAGCACCTCATATAACATCGGTTTTATGGTACTTAACATATTGATGATTATTGCAAGTATCTACATATTCGTTTACTATCAACAACTTGCCAAAAATGATGCATATCTGAATGAACTTCAGACAGAAAACAAATTGCTCGAAATCAATACTGATTACTTGGAAGTTCTCAAGCACCAAAACAATGAAATGCGTATGCTGTTTCACGATACAAAAAATCATTTTTTAACAATAGCAGGTATAGACAATATCGAAGAAATAGACTCATATGTTCAAGGAGTTATCGGCGACATTCAAAAATATGATATTATTCAGCTAACAAATAACAAACTTCTTGATTTATTACTAAGCAAATATAATGCACTATGCATTAACAGCAGCGTAAAATTTAGTATCGAAGTCAGAACTGCCAATCTCGACTACATTCAGGAGTCGGATCTTTCAATGATAATCAATAACCTGATGGACAACGCCTTTGAAGCAGCCAGACAAAGTAAAGAAAGATATATCGAATTTTCGCTTATATGTGTCAATAATTTTGATATTCTAAAAGTAACAAACAGCTGCGATGTTCCGCCTATTGACAAAGGTCATAAATTATTAACGACAAAGGAATCAAAAGCAGAGCATGGTTTTGGCACAAGAATCATAGAAAAATATGCCAAAAAGAATAATGCAGAATACGAATGGCTGTATGAAAAAGATAAAAAGCAGTTTGTGACAACAATAATTTTTAAGCATTAAAGTATTCATTCAAAAATTTAAGATGATAGCTGTCGGTGACAGCTGTCCAAGAATATTTTATAATATAAAAGTATTGATTTTATATTGGTTTTATTGTATAATATTTTAGCGAAGAGTGCTTTTGCGCTTTTTGTGTAGCGTATGGGCCCTGTGCGACGGGATGCTACGAACCTTGTCAGGCGGGGAACCGAGCAGCAATAAGTGGATTATTCTGTGTGCCTCAGACAAGTCTGTACGTTACATAAAGGGCGCAAGGGCACTAATTATTTATCAGGAGGAGGAATACTATGTACCAAGTTTTGTACAGAAAATACAGACCTAAGGTTTTTGCCGATGTGTACGGTCAGGATCATGTTACCTCCACCCTTAAAAATGAGATAAAAAACGGCAGAATCAGCCACGCATATCTCTTTACCGGCTCTCGTGGCACAGGCAAAACGACCTGCGCCAAAATTCTTGCTAAAGCCGTGAACTGCGAAAACAGTGTTGACGGCGAGCCATGTAACGAATGTGAGGTATGCAAAGGGCTTGATAACGGCTCTATCTACGATGTAGTAGAAATTGATGCTGCCTCCAATAACGGCGTTGATAATATCCGTGATTTGAGAGAAGATACTAATTATTCTCCTGCTCGTGGAAAATACAGAGTTTATATCATCGACGAGGTGCATATGCTGTCGCCGGGTGCATTCAATGCTCTGCTAAAGACTTTGGAGGAGCCACCTGCTCATGTTATATTCATTCTCGCCACAACCGAGGTACACAAATTGCCTGCCACTATTCTTTCTCGTTGTCAGCGCTTTGATTTTAAGCGCATTCAGCCGGAAACCATGGCGGTACGACTGAAAGAGGTCGCAGACAAAGAGGGATTTGCCCTTCATGATGATGCAGCTGTGCTCATCGCTCGCATCGCAGACGGCGCACTCCGTGACGGTTTGTCAATCCTTGATCAATGTGCAGGCAGAAGCAATGATATAGATACCGCTTTGGTATCCGATGTTGCGGGACTTGCCGGCAGAGAATCTCTGTACAAGCTCTCCGACTGTATTGCTGACAAAGACAGCGCCGGAGCTATGGCGGTTGTCAGTGAGCTGTACCAAAACAGCTTTGATATGGAACGGCTGTGCGTAGAGATGATAAATCACTTCCGCAATTTTCTTGTGGTAAAAACAGTAAAAAAGAGCCGAGAACTTATCGTTTGTACCGATGACGAGTACAACAGTATTTTGGCGGGTGCAAAAAAATTCACTCTTGAAAATGTAATTTATGCCCTCGATTTGTTCCAAAACACTCTTGTGGCTATAAAAGGCGGAGCTACCGCAAGAATCGAGACTGAACTCGCATTTGTTAAGTTGTGTGAGCCTAAGCTCGAACAAACCAATGATTCTCTCATCAGCAGAATTTCAGCTCTTGAGACAGCAATAAAAACAGGCGTTACGGTCAAGTCGGATTATACCGAAAGCGAACCCAAACCCGTACCCGTTACTGAACATAAGCCTGTACAGCCGGAAAAGAAATCTGAGCCGGCACCAGCTTCTTCCGATATAACCGAGGATAAGCCTGCTCAGCCAAAACCGGTGCCGAACGCTGAACCTCATGTGGACGCTCCTGCTGTTCAGTCACAGACGACAGCACCACAACCGGAATCTGACGAAACAGTTGAATTTATGGGTTGGGGCGATTTTATGGATGCTATCCACAAAGAGGATATTGCTCTGTTCGGAATTTTGAGCGGAGCTAAGGGCTACACTCGTGGTGACTTTTTCCTGATTGACAGCCAAAACGAAACAGTTCGTGATTTCATCCGAATTTCAACCCACGCAAAAGCTATCAAAAAATCGCTGTACGAGGTTACAGGCAAAAAGTACAAATTAGGTCTTTTCAAGCATACACAAGAGACTGCACAAAAGCGTGACCCTCTCGAGGATTTTATTTCTCAAGCAGGCGGAACGCTCAATATAGATTTGAAATAATCCTAACACGCCTTGTTTGACTACGACAGGGAGCAGCGTGATACTTTGTAGTCAGAAAGGCAGTATAAATTATGAAAGCAAGATTACCAAAAGGAATGGGCGGCGGAGGGCCGCAAAATATGCAGGCAATGCTCCGTCAGGCACAAAAAATGCAGGCTGACATAGAACAAAAAAAGGCAGAGCTCGACGAAAAAGAATATGTAGTTTCTTCCGGCGGCGGAATGGTAGAGGTTACTATGACCGGCTCACATCAAGTTAAATCAATCGGCATTAACCCCGAGGTTGTTGACCCGGAGGATGTAGAAATGCTGGAGGATATGCTGGTTGCCGCTCTCAATGAGACTATCCGTCAAATAGACGAAGAAGCAGAGAGAGAGCTGGACGGAGTTACAGGCGGACTTAATATTCCTGGACTGTAAATCACGAATAAAATTTAGATTTTCTACTTATAATATATAGAGGTAAATTATGGCATATAATCTTGCACCGCTCCAAAACTTAATAGACCAGTTCGAGCGTATGCAGGGTATCGGACACAAAACTGCGCAGCGTATGGCGTTCTATGTATTGGGATTATCCGACAGCGAGGCTAATGATTTTGCTAAAGCTATTACGGACGCTCATACTAAGATAAAACAGTGCAAAATCTGCTGTGACCTTGCTGATGATGATTTGTGCCCTATTTGTAAATCTAATGACAGAGACAAAAGTGTTATCTGTGTGGTAGAGGACCCCAGAGATGTAGCGGCTATAGAGCGTACCCACGAGTACAAAGGCACATACCATGTTCTACACGGGGCTATATCACCAATGGATAATATCGGACCTGACCAAATCAGAATAAAGGAACTGCTCGCCCGACTGAATGACGGTACAGTAGAAGAAGTCATTATGGCAACCAATCCTACTGTTGAGGGCGAAGCGACGGCTATGTATATATCTCGCTTGCTTAAACCGATGGGTATTACTGTCAGCCGTCTCGCATACGGCGTGCCTGTAGGCGCCGATTTGGAGTATGCCGATGAGGTTACTCTCAGCCGTGCTTTAGAGGGCAGAAGCCTTATTTAATCAAATCAGCCAAAGGAGTGATAGGTATGGCAGATGAATCAAAAACTATAGCGCAAAACAGAAAAGCCTATCACGACTATTTTGTTTTAGAGACATACGAGGCAGGAATAGAGCTTTTCGGCACAGAAATAAAGTCTATTCGTGCCGGCAGAGTGAACCTGAAGGATTCATTTTGTTCTGTAGATGACGGCGAGATGTACGCTATAGGTATGCACATTTCGCCATACGAACAAGGTAACAGATTCAATCGTGACCCTATGCGAAAAAAGAAGTTGCTCCTCCACAAAAAAGAAATCAACAAGCTTTTTGCAGAGAGTCAACAACAAGGCTTGTCTATAATCCCCCTTCAGCTATATATTCGCAAGGGCAGAGCCAAGCTCCAAATAGGCTTGTGCAAAGGTAAAAAGATGTACGACAAGCGTGCTGTTCAGGCTAAAAAAGATTCTGACAGAGCTATCGAGCGTGCTATGAAAGGCAATTACTGATGAAACGCACTTGTGTTCAGTGCGGCAAAAAGTTTGAAATAACTGCTAATGAGGCAGAATTTTTTAGGTCAAAGGGTTTATCATTGCCGAAACGATGCAAGACCTGCCGAGACAAAAACAGCGGAAAGTATACTGTATCTTATGCTAAGCCAAAACCGCTGAACTACGCACTGGCTATTATCTTTCTTGTGGTTGGCCTGGCTGTAGCATACTTTGATTTTGTTGCCAATGTTTTCACAGGCACTTTTGCGAATGTGCTGATTGGCATATCGATTGCGGCATTTATCACCTTTTTTCTCACCCGAAAAAAGCGAACAGTTATTGATGTTTCTTTCAGCAATAAATATACATACAGATTCTATGACGCAAAGTCATTTGTAAATCATTTTTATAAACACAGATATGATGTGGATTGCAAGGATTTGGAGACCTATCTCCGTAATGCAAACCGAGTTATATCAGACAAAAATTCCATACACAAAACCGCTCCGAGCGGTGATGTAATATATTATAATTTGAACACCGGAGACTATGTTGTGCTGTCAAGGGCAGGCTATATCCGCAGCTATTATCGCACAAATTATAAGCATTATTTAAAACAATAAGATTTGGGGATGAAAGGCTTTCGACAGGGTTGTTGAACCTCGGTCAGCGAGTAGCGGAGTTGCACCGCTTAAAAAGTAACAACTTAAATATTAACTGACAATAATAAAACAGTTCTTAAGGCTGCCTAAGTGCGCCTTCGTTCTCCTTGGGTAGTGCCACGAACCCTTTGAGAGCGTCGACTTAGTGGCGAACATGAACGGGAGAGCGTCTCGGCTCCCGTCAGGTATCAGAGACTACCGTACCCCGTAGGCTGTTTGTTGCCGACCGGCGAGGGGAATCATAAATAACAAACTACACTCGTAGAGCCCCCGGCAAGACAATTTTGGACACGAGTTCGACTCTCGTCATCTCCACCAGCAAAGAATAATCCGAAACTGTTATCATCGGTAACAGTTTCGGATTTTCTTTTTATCAGATAAAAGTTCGGATTGATTTCCGCCTATTTTATCTATTGCCTGTTATTTTTTCTTTGCTTTTGCTTCGATTGCCCACAGTTCCTCCAAATTCGCCTGTAAGTCGTTTTTATTTTGAATTCGTAACTTTTCTCGTTTTTATCCAAAGACGTCAAATAATACGCAAATAAAGCAAAATGAGTTTTGTTGTATCATCTCCGAATAAAGGTATATTACAATCAAGTATAAAATAAATGACTAAGAATAGGGTACTCACAAATGTATTTCTTTTCATGTTATATACCCTTTTGAATTTCAATAAATCTACAAATATTGCTATCGTAGTATCTTGACTGCAAGTAATAGTAGTCTGTTTCGTTATCGTAATAGTATCCGCGGTAGCGAAGTGGGTTTTGCTTTGCAATGTCGGTGTCGGCGGTTAAAACTTTACCCCAAGCGTCGTACTCGTAGTTTCCGACTATGCTACCCTCGGTGTTCGTAATCGCAAGTACATCGCCCATTTGATTGGTGATGTAGAAATATTGTGTACCGTTGAGAACAAAGCCAATTGGTGAACCATTAGTATCATACTGGAAATACCAAGTGTTTGTTCCGTCAGTTTGGGACAGAATAACACCGTCTTTGGTATTAAAGTATGTTGTCACGCCATCTATTTCTTTGCTTGTTCTGATACCGTTTTCATCATATGTATAGCGGTATTCATTATCGCCGTCAACAATGCTTTCAAGATTTCTGCCGGAATTCCAAGTGTATTCCTTGTCACCGTAGGTGAGGACATTACCATTAGCATCATAGGTTAAACCAACACCGTTTACAGAAATAAGCTGGTCTTTCCAACCACTGTTTGAATAGGTGAAAGTGGTAGTTGTGCCCGACTCCATTTTGCTTGTGATGTTTCCTCTGTTGTCATAAGCATAGGTATCATCATTAGCCGACAAAAGCTGGTCATTGGAATCATAGGTGTAATTTGTTGTTTTACCGGCATATGTATTTGATGTAATTCTGTCTTTGCTGTCATATGTGTTGGTTACAGAAATATTATCACCGTATGATTTAGTCAAGACATTTCCGTTATCATCATAGGAATATGATGAAGACAAGGAAGTGCTGCCATTGTATTTTACAGAAGAAGCATTAATCTTTTCACTATCATCAGTTCCCGTTGTTGTATAAGAATACAAAACAGTGTTTGATGCGTTTGTGTATTCAATGCTCTTGTCTTTGACAACAGATGAATATGAAGTTCCAAAATGGGATTCGGTTACATCGGTTTTGGATTCAATACCGTTTTCCTCATCGGCTTCCGTTTTTGTTTCTGTGTATGACTGAACAAGGGTATTGTCAGATGTTTTATATACGTCTACCTTATCGTTTTCGCCATAAACATATTTAAGCTTCGTGTCGGTGTTGACCTTTTCGGTTAATTCACCGTCATCATTGTATGTGTATGTTACATAAGGCTTTGCGTTGCTGTTGTGGTACTGTGCTGTTACATCCCCGTTATCGTTATATGTATAATAATCGTCGTTGGCGTAATTCTCCTGCAACAGTAAGAACTTTCCGTCAGTTGAATAGGAGTATGAAACTGTAGTAACAACTGCAACCTTTACCTGATACAGTTCGCCGTGATTGGTGCATTTTGTTTGAAAAATTTTGCGGAATTGATTTAAGCTTTAGGGGTGGGGTTATCCACCCCCTTTGTTTAGTCAACACAAGGAACCGTCCCCTGTGTTCGCCCTAATTTACAACTTGTAATTTACAAAAAATGTTCATTTGAAAAACAACACCAAAGTCTACTGTTGCTTTGCATTAAGATTAAAAGAACCGCCTGAATGTTCCTTTTCAAAAATTGCATTATAATTAACCCCATTATTTTTCAAGTAATCTTCAATTTCATCAAGTGAATAATCTTTAGATACAAAATAATAATATGAGTATGTTTCACGTTCTCCGCTTGCTGTTGCATTATAACCGAATATTGTAGGTACAGCCATATATTTATCTACGGAGCAATAGTCTTTAATAGAGGCACTGACATTAATATTGCTTTTATTTACAAAAACGGTATCTATTCGGTATACATTATAATCATCTAAATTATATGTCATGTTCTTTTCATCATCGGAAAGGCTTTTAAATGATAAGTTATCTTGCCAATCGAAATTATCTTTAACTGTCGTATTTAAAACTTTTACAATCTCTTCCGTTTTTTGCGGCTCATTAATAATAACAATATCTTGAATATATGCACTGACTTTTTGCCTTGAATAAAAAATATAAATATAATTTAAAGAAACTGCAATTATTACAAAAATCAAAATCACAGATATAATTTTAAATGTTTTTTTCATAAAACTCACCATATTTATCAAAATGTAAATGATATAACAAAAATGTATACAATTTTGTTTCCTTTTGATTTTCCAAGATAATCCTTTACTGAAGAACGGTGTTTTCCGGAAAATGTACCATTCCTCTTACCTGTATGGGCGTAATATGCAATATCTTTTCTTGAATTAGTATATGATATCATTCCATTTATTGTGGCATGATTTATTTTACCATCACTTTTATCCTTGTCAAAAAATATTACACTAGTACACCTACTCATAGTTTTCATATTTTTTGCTGCTTTTTCTACATCACTTTTAGTCTGCAAAATATATGTCGTTAGTACGAAATTATTATCGCATAGCCAAGAAAATAAATAACTTGCATTTCCCCATGCATTAGATATTTGGAAAATTCCAAACTTTTTTAAATGATGCCACCCTTTGCTACTACCAAACGAACCAGTCATTTTAGATAATCCGCCCGCATAAAGACATTGTGAAACAAAATTTGCACAATCTCCTCCGTTTTTTTCGTTTGATTTGTAATTGGGATTGTGTCCGTTCCACCACTTGTCAGCATATGCTCTTGAATTTCTTGCACTATAATAGCCGGTATAATCCGAATAATTAATCGGGTCATTATTACAATACAAATACAAGTTGTTACTAAATTTATCATTTTTCCAATTTCTGGCTATTTCTGGATTATCCGCATTAATAAACCTACAAATATTGCTATCATAATATCTCAATTGCAAGTAGTAGTATCCCGTTTCGTTATCATAGTAGTAGCCACGGTAACGAAGTGGGTTTTGTTTTGCAATGTCGGTGTCGGCGG
>OIYO01001101.1_pt1 | contig 16655 bp, 14 predicted proteins | sample 1588191 | NCBI WGS metagenome assembly OIYO01 (sample SAMN03283275) | human gut metagenome | biome: human-associated habitat; material: feces | host: Homo sapiens | place: Peru | collected 2012 | reverse complement strand
TAAATAAACTTTGAAACACTATATCTATCTTTGGTTGCAATAATTTCACCTCTTTTGGTTTTATCGTTTCTTCCAAACACACGCCTCCTTATACAACATATTTAGCAGGTAATATTAAACTTTTCTTTTTGGATTTTACCTTAGATTTAATTTATTTAAGATTAAAATTTATAAATTCGAATTTACATGAATAAAATTTGTTAACGCCCTAATTATAGCTCTAAAATCCTAATTTGTCTATGAAAATCGTATACCAAAATTCGACATACATTTTTATTTCATCAAACTAGCACTATTTACCAATAAATATGATACACAATCATACTATTAGACCCAAAAAACCAGTTCGAATTAAAATTTTCGAACTGGTTCTAAAAACATTACAGCTAACTTTCTAGTAATTTTTATCCAAAAATTCCTCTTTTTTTCACTGGTGGTTGTTCATTCATTGTCTTTGCAAGTTGTGTTAACAAATCTCTTTGTTCCTTAGTTAATCTCTTTGGAACTTGAACTTGAACAGTAAATATTAAATTTCCTCTACTACCTGAATTAATGTGTGTAAATCCTTTATCTTTTATTGTAAATTTAGTTCCACTTTGTGTTCCTTCAGGTATTTTATATTTTTCTTTTCCACCACCTACTAATGGAATTTCTAGCTCAGCTCCTAATGTTGCCTGCGTAAATGTAATTGGAATGTCACAATAAATATTATCACCTTGTCTTGTAAAAATGCTGTGGCGTCTCATATGGATTGTTATGTATATATCTCCATTTTCTCCACCATTTTTACCTGGCTCTCCTTCTCCTCTTAACACTATCGTTTGACCATCATCTATTCCTGCTGGAACTTTTACATTTAACTTTGTTTGTTTTCTTACAGTACCTTTTCCATAACAAGTAGAACAAACTTCCTTTATAACTTTTCCAGTTCCATGACAATTTGAACATGTAGTTTGAACTCTCATTTGACCTAGTAGTGTTGTTTGCATCTGTGTTACAGTACCTTTTCCACCACAAACAGAACATGTTTCCACTTTTGTTCCTGGTTTTGCTCCAGAGCCTCCACATGTAGTACACTTTTCGTTTCTTGTAATAGAAAATTCCTTACTAACACCTGTATATGCTTCTTCAAAAGTAAGATCCATGTTGTATCTTAAATCAGCACCTTTTGCTGGACCTGTTTTTCTTTTAGATGTTCTATTTCCTCCAAATCCGAAAATATCTCCTAAGTCTCCAAAGATATCTCCCATATCAAATCCATCAAAACCTGATGATGTATATGAATAATATCTTCCATTTCCTCCAAATGGTCCACCTGCTCCTCCATAAGCTTGGTTTGGATCTGCTGTACCGAATTGGTCGTACATTTTTCTTTTTTGTGGATTAGATAATGTTTCATAAGCTTCATTTACTTCTTTAAATTTTAGTTCTGCTTCTTTTTTATTATCTGGGTTTGCATCTGGATGATATTTTTTTGCTAACTTTCTATATGCTTTTTTTAACTCATCATCTGTTGCTGTTTTGCTAACCCCTAAAACCTCATAATAGTCTTTCTTCTCTGACATTATACTTCTCCTTTAAGATTATAAAGCTAGAGGCTGAACCTTGTATTAAATCCAGCTCATTTGCTTCATGATATATTAGTAACTAGGTTTCAACCTCTATCTTATTAATCTATTTTTTTATTTATTGTCGTTATCGTCTTCTACTTTGTAATCTGCATTATAAACGTTTCCGTTCTCATCAGTTTTTGGTCCTTCTTGTGTAGTACCTTCTGCTCCAGCATTTGCACCTGCTGCATTTGCTTGGCTATATAATTTTTCTGTAATTGAATAGAATACTTTTGTTAAGCTTTCTGTTGCTTCTTTTATCTTTTCTACATCAGTTCCTTCTAATGCTTTCTTTACATTATCTATCTCTGTTGTAGCCTTAGCTTTTTCTTCTCCGCTTATCTTATCGCCTAATTCTTCTATTGTCTTTTGACAATTATATACTAAGCTTTCTGCATTATTTCTAACTTCTATTTCTTCTTTCTTCTTTTTATCTTCTTCTGCATGAGCTTCTGCATCTTTTACAGCTTTTTCTATATCTTCATCTGTTAAGTTTGTTGAAGCTGTAATAGAAACTTTTTGCTCGTTTCCTGTTGCCATATCTTTTGCAGAAACATGAACTATGCCATTTGCGTCAATATCAAATGTTACTTCTATTTGTGGTACTCCACGAGGAGCTGCTGGAATTCCTGATAATTGGAATCTTCCTAATGTTTTGTTGTATGCAGCCATATCTCTTTCTCCTTGAAGTACATGTACTTCAACTGATGTTTGGCCATCTGCTGCTGTTGAGAATATTTGTGATTTTCTTGTTGGTATTGTTGTATTTCTTTCAATTAATTTTGTAAATACTCCACCATATGTTTCAATACCTAATGATAATGGTGTTACGTCTAATAATACTAAGTCTTTAACATCTCCTGATAAAACACCACCTTGAATAGATGCACCTATAGCAACACATTCGTCTGGGTTTATTCCTTTATCTGGATCTTTTCCTGTTATTTTTTTAACTTCTTCTTGAACACATGGTACTCTTGTAGAACCACCAACTAGTAATACCTTATGAATATCATTTGCTGTAACTCCAGCATCTTTCATAGCTTGTTCTACTGGTATTCTTGTAGCATCAACTAAGTCTCTGATTAATTCTTCAAATTTAGCTCTTGTTAATGTTATATCTAAGTGTTTTGGACCTTGAGCATCTGCTGTGATAAATGGTAAGTTTATTTGTGTTTGTTGCATTCCAGAAAGCTCTATTTTAGCTTTTTCTGCTGCTTCTTTTAAACGTTGCATAGCCATTTTATCTGTTGATAAGTCTATACCATTAGATTTTTTAAATTCAGATACTAGGTAATCTATAATTCTTTGGTCGAAGTCATCTCCACCAAGTCTTGTATTTCCGTTAGTTGCTAAAACTTCGAAAACACCATCTCCTATATCTAGTATAGAAACATCAAATGTTCCTCCACCTAAATCATAAATCATTATTTTTTGATCTTGATCTTCTTTATCCATACCAAATGCTAAAGCTGCTGCTGTTGGCTCATTTATAATTCTTAAAACTTCTAGTCCTGCAATTTTTCCTGCATCCTTAGTTGCTTGTCTTTGACTATCACTAAAATATGCTGGTACTGTAATAACAGCTTGAGTAACTTTTTGTCCTAAATAATTTTCAGCATCTGTTTTTAATTTTTGAAGTATCATTGCAGAAATCTCTTGTGGTGAGAATTCTTCTCCTTCAACTTTAACTTTTTTATTTGTACCCATTTCTCTTTTTATAGAGATAACTGTGTTATCTGGATTTGTAACAGCTTGACGTTTAGCTATTTGTCCTACTAATCTTTCTCCATTTTTAGAAAATGCAACTACTGATGGAGTTGTTCTATTTCCTTCTGCATTTGGAATTACAACAGGCTCTCCTCCTTCCATAACTGCAACACATGAATTTGTTGTTCCTAAATCAATTCCTATAATTTTTCCCATAATAAAAATTCCTCCCTATTTCTTTTTTATCTATTAACTGGCTCTTCACCAATTTATTATCTTAAGTTTATATATATTTTTTAAAAATAATAACGTATTTATTAAAAGCAAGTATTTGCTAGGCAAATTATTCTTAATAACCGAAGTCGTACTTTTTTACGTCAAGGTTATTAATGTCAAATTTAACAACGCAAGACGACGCTTTTTATTAATTTTTAGTTTGCTACTACAACCATAGAATGTCTTATAACCCTATTTCCAATCATATATCCTTTTCTATACTCTTGAGCAACTATTTTTTCTCCAAGATTTTCATCTTGAATCATACTAACTGCATCATGTAAACTTGGATCAAATGGCTGTCCCACAGCCTCTATAGCCTTTACTCCATTTGCTTCTAGTACATCTTTAAATTGTTTTAGCACTAATTCAACACCTTTTTTATATTCTTCATCTTTTGTTTCAGCTTCAACAGCTTTTTCCAAATTATCTATTACTGGCAAAAAAGATGTAATTATGTCTGACATAATTGAATTGTATAATCCCTCTCTCTCTTTTGCACTTCTTTTCTTTAAATTATCAAATTCTGCTATCAATCTAGTATGTCTATCTTTTATATCTTCTAACTCGTCTTTTGTTTTTGATAACTTCTCATTTAATTCTTTTTCTTTATTTTCACTTTTATTATCTTTAAAACTTTCTTCTTTATTCTTTTCTTCTTTTACATTTTCATTATTTTCTTTTTCCATATAACCACTCTTCCTTTCTTTTTCTTATTCTTTTGGTTCTTCTAATTGCTTATTATCTTTTTCTTGTAATTTATTGTTTTCATCTAACTTTTTACTAATATATTTCATTGCAGATATTACTTTAGAATAATCCATTCTTGTAGGTCCTATTATTGCAATAGTTCCCAAGTCTTTGCCTTTTTCTTTATGTTTAAATGTTATAACACTGAAATCTTTTAATGCTTCGTCCACATTTTCATCACCAATATAAACATTTATTTCATCCTGATTGTCTGAACTATTCAAAATTTCTATCATTTGCTTTGTTTTATCTGTGTCTAATATATTAACAAAGTTTTTTGCAATATCTAAACTCTTAAACTCAGGAAGTTCAAATGATTTATCTGCTCCCTGCATATATACCGGAACATCTTCATTTATAACTTTTGTAATCTGTTCTATAACAGGTTTTACAACCTTTATTATATTGTCCATTTCTGAGTGCATATATTCTTCCATTGGCTTATCAATTTGAGCAAGTGGTCTTCCTTTTAATTTGTTATTAAATAAATAAGTTAATGTATCAACCTGCTCTGCTGTTATATCTTCATCAAATTTTATAATAGTTTCTTTTATCAATCCATTTTCTGTCAGTATTACAGCCATTAAAAGCCTAGAGCCCAGTAAAACGAATTTTATTTCTTCAATATCCTGACTTTCTGCTTTTGGGCCAATTCCCACCGAAGTGTAATGTGTAATTTCAGATAAAGTACTAGTTGCAATTTTAGTTAAATCTTCTATTTGATTTATTTTTGTTTCTAATTGTCCTTGAATATATTTTATTTCTTGAATGCTTATATCATTATAATTTAATAATTCATCCACATAATATCTATATCCTTTAGCTGAAGGTACTCTTCCACTAGAAGTATGTGGTTTATCTAACAGTCCAATCTTTTCAAGTTCTGCCATATCGTTTCTAATTGTTGCACTACTATAATCTATTCCTCTTTTTTCGCATATAGCTTTTGAACTTACCGGTTCAGCTGTTTCTATATATTCTTCCACAATAGCTTGCAATATTTCTTTTTTTCTATTGTCTAGCATATCTTCACCTCTTTTTAGCACTCTATATCTTCTAGTGCTAAACTAGGTATATATTACATCTTAAATTAGCAATTGTCAATAGAGATTGCTAATTTCTTTTGTGAATTTTTTGTGAAAAAGAAAAGAACTGGAATTGTGAATTATCACTATCCCAGTCCTTTTTCTTTTAGGATTCTTCGCTGTCGTTTTCTTCTTCCTTAGGAGGAATATAATTCCTCGCAAGAATCATCACAACTGCGATGACAATCAGGAAGATTCCTGCAACCAGCGAAAATCCGTTGGAAACTCCCCATTTCTGGAGCATCCGCTCAATCACGGATGCGATTGAAGGTACAATCATGGCTGAACCAATAATCGTACACAGTACTGCAAAAGATGTTAAAATTTTCTTCATCGCCAATTTCCTCCCGCCCAGTTGTCTGGACTTGCCACTTTTATCGGTGGCCCTTTTAAATAAAATTTTGATATCTTTATTATACCATATTTTACTATATTTGTAAACTTCCTTTATTTTCCTTGTTTTATAGGGAAAACCAGGCTCACGAAATATCGCTTGCCTGGTTTATTGCTAGTGTTTAATATTCCGGCCAACCGCCGACTTTTCCTTTTGGAGTTGCAGTCTGTACACCAACGGTCCCATTCACCGCAGGATTTTTTGACTGTTCTTTCAAAGCAGTCTCTGCAGTTTTAACATCAGAAGACGTGTTGGTTCCAGAACCACTTTCTGCGCGCTCGACTTTCTCAGGCTTGTTTTCTTCAGTGTTTTGGTTCTCAGAATCGGACTCTTCAGGCTCGAGCTCTTCAGTTTCCTCAAACTCGCCCTCCTCAGGATTATACTCCTTGGTCCACTCTTCTTCGTATGCAAGCTCTTCTCCATCTTTCTCGAATTTACGAGAGCCTACATATACCATAACACCCAACACCGCCAAAACAAGTCCCATCAAAAAAGCGATGCCCTTGTTCCGCACAATCACATTAGTGATTACTCCTGCCATGCTTCCAAGAAAAGGAAGCATGCAAATAACTCCCACTGCAAGCAGTACAATCCATACTACTTGCAACATCCGCTTTTGCCAACTTTTCATCACTAGTTGTCTCCTCGTCCTTTTTTAGGACTTGCTATCCCTTACAATAGCCATTTATTAAGATTTGTGGCATGATGCCACATATTCTTATTATACTATTTTATGTAACTTTTGTCAATATATTACAGTTTCTAAACTCTAGCTTATAATATTTTTACACATTAAACTTAAATAGCACTATATCTCCGTCTTGCATTACATATTCTTTTCCTTCCGAACGTACCAATCCTTTTTCTTTTGCTGCAAGCATTGATCCTTCCTTCATTAAATCATCATATGATACAATTTCTGCTCTTATAAATCCTCTTTCTATATCAGAATGTATTTTCCCCGCCGCTTGTGGAGCTTTCGTTCCTTTCTTTATTGTCCACGCTCTAACTTCCGGCTCTCCTGCTGTTAAGAAAGACATCAGTCCTAATAAGTCATAACTTGCTTTTATTACTTTATCTAGTCCAGACTCTTCCATTCCTAGAGCTTCTAGCATTTCTTTTTCATCTTTGCCATCCAAGCTTGCTAATTCTTCTTCTATTTTCACGCATAGAGGAATGACTTCTGATTTTTCTTTTGCAGCATATTCTCTTACTTGATTTACCGCTTCATCATTTTCATTATTTATTTGTTCTTCTGAAACATTAGCCACATATAGTATTGGTTTCATTGTTAATAAAAACGCATCTTTTATTATAACAAGTTCTTCCTCTGTATAGTCTAATGTTCTTGCGGATTTTCCTTCTTCTAATACTTTTTTTATTTTTTCCCATACATTTATTTCATCTTGATACTTCTTATCAGCTTTTATAAGCTTTTTAGCCTTATCTAATCTTTTTTCTACAGTATCCAAATCTGCAAAAATCAACTCTAAATTTATTGTTTCTATATCTCTTATTGGATTAATACTTCCATCTACATGAACTATGTTAGAATCTTCAAAGCATCTTACAACTTCACATATAGCATCTGTTTCTCTAATATGCGAAAGGAATTTATTTCCTAATCCTTCTCCTTTACTTGCACCTTTTACCAAACCTGCTATATCCACGAACTCTATTATTGCATGAGTCACTTTTTCCGGATTGTACATTTTTGCTAAATTATCTAGTCTTTCATCAGGCACTGCCACAACACCAACATTTGGTTCTATTGTGCAAAAAGGATAATTTGCACATTCAGCTCCTGCTTTTGTTATACTATTAAATAATGTACTCTTCCCTACATTTGGAAGTCCTACTATTCCTATTTTCATTTTTTCACATTCCTTTCAATTATATATCTTATCTGGGTTCTTTTGGATTTACATACAAAGTTTTATTATCTGTATATATCACCATTCCCGGCTTTGCTCCATTCGGCTTTTTTACATATTTTATATATGTATAATCAACTGGAACATTCTGGGACATCTTAGCTTTGCTGTAATATGCAGCTATTGTTGCACATCTATATATTATAGAATCTGGTACTTTTTTTATACTTTTATCTAGCTTTAGCACAACATGGCTTCCATGAATATCTTTTGTATGAAACCACATATCATTGTTTCTTGCTAATTTGCAAGTTAAAAAATCATTTTGCTTATTATTCTTTCCTACATATATGGTAAATCCATCTATTTTATATTCTGACGGCATATTTTTTTCTAATTTCTTTTCTTTTTTCTTATTTAACCCCTTTGATTGATTTTCTTGTGTTATTTCTTTTATCTCTTCATATATATCTTCTAACTCTTCTATATTATAACTATTATTTATCTCATACACAATACTTTCTAAATATTCTATTTCATTTATTACTAATTCTTTCTGCTTTTGCACGATTGTTTTTGTATTTTGTAGTTTTCTATACTTTTTAAAGTACTGCTTTGCATTTGCCGAAGGACTTAATTTTGCATCTAACGGAATCGTTATTTCTTTATTATTGTCATAGTAATTTTCGACAGTGAAATTTTCTATATTATAATTTGGCATTTTATATAAATTAGTCGTTAGTAGTTCTCCATATAATTTGTATAATTCTATCTTTTTACATTCTTCAATTTTGCTATTCATTCCTTCTAACTTATTTTCTAATTTTTTTACTTTGTTTAACACTATTTTTAGCAAGTCATTTTTCAGTGATTTTATTTTTTCTTTTTCTTCCTTTTCTGAATAAAAATCATCTATGAAAAAATTAATTTGCAAATTATCTTTTCCATTTCCTTTAAAAATATAGTAATCTTCTTTTTTATTTTCTACAAATTTATTTGCAACTAGATCCAATTGACTATTCTTCAATTCTTTTAACATTTCTTTTATACATGTATATATTTTTTTACAATCATTTAAGGTTATATTGCTGGCATCTTCAATTTCCAATTCTTTTAATATAGCCTTTATTTCACATTTGCTTATCCCAATAAAATTATTTGAAATTTCAAGTGAAACTTTCTTGTTAGATGAATTTATAATATTATAGAAATCATCAAATGTACTTGTATTAAAGTCTTTTTTTTCATTGTTTACACTTTCATATTTGCATCCTGGTAAAATATCTCTTATAGAATTGTCTATTTTATTAAGATGTCTTAGACTATCTATAATTTCGCTGTTTGGTTTTATTAATATAATATTGCTATGTTTTCCCATTAGCTCTATTACTAATGTTTTTATTATTACATCATTTAACTCATTATGTGTTTCTACATCTATATATACAATTCTTTCCAGCCCTTTCATGTATATTTTTTTTATTACTCCGCCTATTAGGTGTTTTCTTAATACCATACAAAAGTTATACACGTTTTGTGGATTTTTTTTCGAATGAGTTGTTAGGTTTAATCTATAATTAATCGCATCTATTGAAATATTTAAAGCATAGTTTTTTCCCATAGAATATATACCAACTAAAATCTCGTTTTTAGTTGGCTCATATATCTTGTTTATTTTTCCATTTAATATGCTTTTATTTAGTTCTGCTATTATTGCAGAACATGTTATTCCATCAAACGCCATTTTTATTTCCTTTATCTTTTATTAATTAAAATTTTTTATACTCTATTTTAACATATACAATTTTGTAAGAACTCATTTTTTTAATAATTATTATTGTAAATCTTTTAACAATCGCTCATTCTTCCATAATAAAATGCTGTAAGTCAGGGAACCCAGAAATTTCCCTTATCGTCCTACGAGCAAGACGAATATTCATAGTTAAGAGAAAATTTCAATCCCTAACTGTACATCATTTTTATTATGGTCAATGCGCTCTTAAGAGGTTTATCTTTAAATATTTTTAAAAAAATATTCTAAAACATTTTTTAATTTAGAAACCGTACCCATTATATAATATATTTTCAAAAAAATCAATAAAACTATTGACATTACAGCTTTTTCTAGCATATAATACATTCGTACATTATAAATATTGCAGGAGGACCTTAATAAAATATGGAAAACATCTCTAAGTATAGCATTATGGAAGATGACGAATTAATAGACGAAATAAGAAATGGTGACAAATCAGCATTGGAATATTTAATTAATAAATACTCCGTTCTTGTAAATGCTAAAGTCAGCAAGTATTTTATTATTGGTGCCGAAAAAGAAGACATAATGCAAGAGGGCCTAATTGGTCTTTATAAAGCTATAAAAGATTACAAATCAGACAAGCAAAATTCTTTCAAGTCATTTGCTAACCTTTGTATAGAAAGGCAATTAATAACTGCAATAAAGTCTTCTAATAGACAAAAACACTTGCCTCTTAACTCATATCTTTCTTTGAATATGTCTGCTTATAGCAATGACGATGAAAATAACAATAGCACAGAAATAATGGATATTTTTGATAATAATCTTGTTGAAGATCCATTGGATACTATTACTAAAAAAGAATATTACTTAAATGTTGAAAATGTTATTGATACTTCTTTAAGTTCTTTCGAAAAGAAAGTTCTTAATAAATATATTCAAGGTGACTCTTATGTTAAAATAGCTGAGAAGTTAGACGCTCCTGTAAAATCTATAGATAATGCAATTCAAAGAATTAGAAAAAAAACTCTTAGGAATTTAGATTCTAATAACTAGCGCTTTCATAGCTCAGTAGGTAGAGCGCAGCCTTGGTAAGGCTGAGGTCACCAGTTCAATTCTGGTTGGAAGCTCCAACAATAAAATTAAAGTAGACAAAATTTTCTATCATTTTGTCTACTTTAATTTTGTATATTACCAATTTTTATTTGACATTTTCTAAATATCTGTGTATTTTTCTCTATTCTTCTGGTGGGTTAATTATGTTTTGTATTTCTTCATCTTGTCTTAATTCTGGAACTATAAAATCGAAGGCTCTTTTGTCTTGTTTTATTGCTTCAATTGCAATTTCTTTATTGCTTCTTAAATTTTTACTGGCATATTTTACTATAAGCCCCTTGTTTTTTACTGCAGCTAAAACAACGTCAAAATCGTCCCTTAGTTCAGCACTAGCATAATAAAGAATTTGTCCATCATTTGCTGCTGCTTTTAATATTAGCTCTTTGTCTTTTCTTAGTCTTTCACTAGCATAGCAAATTACCCATCCTTTTGTTTCTACAGCTCTCATTAATATATCTTTATCGTCTTTTAATTTATCTGAAGCAAATTCCAATGCTCCTCCATCTTTTGTTACAGCTTTCATAACTAATTCTTTGTCATTTCTTAATTCTTCCGAGGCTCCTTCTAATAGCAATCCGTCTTCTTTTACTGCTTCCATAATTAGCCCCTTATCGTCACAGTGCTCTTTGATTGCTTCAAGTGTATACATTTCCATTCCTCCCTTAGATTCCAGTTTGCTATTAAATTTATTTTATATGTTCTTCCTACTATTTTTATATAACATCTCATACAGCAGAGCTTTTGTATTCTATTGCTTCCATATGAGGATATATCTCTTTTAACCTTTTTTTAGTTATTATAGATAACCTTGGTAATGGATTTTTTGGATTTTCTGTAAGTAGCTGTTGTGTATAACAATTTTCTGATGTTTTAAATAATTGATACCTGTTTCGTACATAAGTAAAATAAATTTGGTATCCATTATTTAGTTCTTCCTCCATTTGTTCAAAACTATATTTTCCTTCCATATTGCTTTGTATGATATTGTATATCACACACTCCTTTCCAATTTTGTAAATTTAACTATTTTATCATTTCTTCGAAGTCTTGTTCTGAAATAACTTGTACTCCAAGCTCTTGCGCCTTTGTTAGTTTAGAACCTGCCTCTTCTCCCGCTAGTACATAACTTGTCTTTTTTGATACCGAACCAGATACCTTACCTCCAAATTTTTCTATTATTTCACTTGCCTGGTCCCTTGTATACTTGTCTAAGCTTCCTGTTAATACAAATGTTTTTCCTTCAAATCTATTATCATAATTCTCATCAGCTTCACTCTTTATTGCCTCGGTATTAATTCCCGCTTCTTTTAACTTATTTATTAAATCTATAGTTTGATTCTGTCTAAAAAATTCATATACACTTTTAGCCGTAATTTCGCCGACATCATTTATATTGCTCAATTCCTCTAAACTTGCATTTGAAATTTCATCTATACTTTTATATTTTTTAGTTAATCCCTTAGCTGATTTTGCACCTATATGTCTAATTCCTAAAGCTGTTATTAATTTATATAAATCATTATTCTTGCTAGCATTTATTGCATCAATTAAATTTTGTGCAAACTTCTTACCATTTTTCTTTAAAGATGCTATTTCATCTATTGTAAGTGTATAGATATCCGCAATGTTTTTTATAAGACCTTTATCTACCAATTGCTCTATAATTTTTATTCCTAAACCATCTATATCCATTCCTTCTTTAGAAACAAAATGAGCTATATTTCTTAGTAGTTTTGCACTGCACTCTACGCCTATACAACGGCTTACCGCTTCTCCTTCTTCTCTTACCACAGGTGCTCCACAAACCGGACAAGTTGTAGGCATTGAAAAATCTTTTTCTTCTCCTGTTCTTTTATCTTTTAATACATCTACAACTTCTGGTATAACATCACCTTGTTTTTGAATTACAACAGTGTCTCCAATTTTTAGCCCTTTCTCTTTTATAAAATCCTCATTATGAAGCGTTGTTTTAGATATTGTAGACCCTGCAACTTTTACTGGCTCTAATATTGCAGTTGGCGTAATTGCTCCAGTTCTTCCCACTTGACAAACTATATCTAATAACTTTGTTTCTTTTCTTTCTGGTGGATATTTATATGCAATAGCCCATTTAGGAACTTTATATGTTGTTCCTAATATTTCTCTTAAGTGTAAATTATCAACCTTTATAACTGCTCCATCAATACCAAATGATAACTTTTCTCTATCTTCACCAATCTTCTTTATTGCTTCTATAGCCTCATCTATTGTACTGCACAATTTTCTAACTGGTACAACATTAAATCCTAGATTTTCCAACTTGTTTAACTCTACAAAATGAGAATTTTCTGAATCAAATGTTTCTTCATCATATTTTTGCACATTAAAAACAAATATATCTAATGGTCTTGCTGCAGTCACTTTAGAATCTAATTGACGAAGTGAGCCCGCTGCAGCATTTCTAGCATTTGCAAATAGCGGTTGATCTAATATTTCTCTTTCCTCATTCATCTTTTCAAATTCTTTAGTACCAATAAAAACTTCGCCACGTACCGTTATATTTATTTTTTCTTTTAATTCTTTTGGAATACTTTTTACTGTTTTTAAATTATCTGTGACATCTTCTCCTATTAATCCATTTCCTCTTGTTGCACCTTGAATAAATACTCCATTTTCATATTTTAACGCTGTTGATAACCCATCTATTTTTGTTTCAACAACATATTTTAGCTCTTCATTATTTTCATTTGCTACTTTTCTAACTCTATCGTCAAAGTCTCTTAATTCCTCAAATGAAAATATATCTTGAAGACTTTGAAGAGGTACTTCGTGAGTTACCTGCTTAAAACCTTCTTTAACATGTCCACCTACTTTTTGTGTTAATGACTCTCTAGTAACAAGCTCTGGAAATTGTTTTTCCAAAGCTTTTAATCTATTCATCATCATATCATATTCATAATCAGTTATTGCTGGATTATCCATGTCATAATATAATTTAGCATAATATTCCAGTTTTTCTCTAAGTTCCTTAACTTCAATTTTAGCTTGCTCTAAATCCATTATATATAAGCCTCTCTTATAATTTTTCTCCACAATTGTTGCAAAATTTATTAGTTGATTCATTTGGCATTTTACATTTACTACATATTTTTTTACTTGTTTTTGCTTTTCCACATTCACTACAGAATTTTGCCTTACCTGGGTTTACATTCCCACATTCACAATTCCACTCTTCTTCATTTTCGCTTTTTTTCTCTTCTGAAGTTTCATTGTTTTCTTTTTTTCTCAAATCCATTCTGCTACCTTCATTGTTTTGGTTCCATGGTCCATTAGCAGCTCCAGATGTCATACTTCCTGTTGCCATATTCATCATGCCAATTCCCATAAATCCGTTTGCAGCTCCATTAGCATTTTTAGCAGCATCTTCCACAGCATTTGAATATGCTCCAACCATTCTTCCCTGTTGCATATATGAATTAGAGCTTAATTCGTAATCATCTATCTTTTTCTCTGATTCATCTGTTAGAGTTACAGATTCTACAGCAAAACAAACAATCTCAATTCCTCTTTCTCTTATTTTAGCATCAAATACCTTCTCATCCATCATTTTTCTTATTTCATCTGTTTGACTTGGCATTTCTAATACAGGAACTTTATACTTTTCTGTTCCAAGTTCATTAGTAATATTTTGGAATACAGCCATTACTTCTGTTCTTAATTGTTCAACAAGTTCATCTTTTTTATACACATCTGCAGTACCTGCTAAAGTATTCATAAATAATGCAGGGTTAGATATTTTAAATGTATATTTTCCAAAACATTTTATTTCCACTCTTAGTGGAGTTATAGTATTAGTCATTTGATTTGGAATTGGATGTGACCAATCTTGAAATGGTATTGGTGCGGGTGTCCCGAATTTATTATCTATTATTTCCTTTAAGTTAAAGAAAAAAACAGCTTGTTGTTTAGCACTTGCGCCATTATATGTAAAACGTTGCCACATTTCTTTAAATACATCTCCAAATTGACCAGCAAAGAAAGATGGAGTAGAAGATTCATCAAAAGTGTATACACCTTCTTCTGCTGTTGCATCTATTACTCTTCCATTATCATATATAATTGCACATTGCCCTGGTGCAACTATAATTGTACTCTTATTAGAAATAACCCCATTAGGTGTAGTTTTTTTAACCATAAGAATATCATTTTGCATATTCTCACATCTTATTGCTTCCTTCCATTGATCATGCATAGTAGTTCCAACAGCACTTACTGCAGCTTTAATTAATCCCATAATATTACCTCCTAAAAATTATCCTATTTTTTCTAAATTTGCTAACGCCCAACTATATTCTCCCGTTGTTACAACACTTCCACAATATTCACATTTTCCAGAAGATGTTATTTGTGTTGGTGCTCCACAATTTGGACAGTTGGTTGTATTTATTTGATTAGAACCTGGTTTTGTTTTTACTCCAGTTTTTCTAATAAAATCTAATTTATATGTGCTATATCTATCAGTTGTTTTATCGCCTTTAATAATTTTTCCAGTTGTTTCATCTATTATATAATCAACCATTTTAGATTTTAAAATTACTGTTATTACATCCTTGTCACCTGTTTGTTTAAAATCTGCCAATCTCGAAGACAAAACGCAAATTCTTTCCATCATATTAATTTGTTTTCTATCTATATATCCTTGCAATTGTCTTTGATGTTGCTCAAACAACTCATTAGTTTCAAACACCCTAATAGTGCTCCAATCTCTAGCAGACCATGCTTCTTGCAGTTTTACAAATAATTCTCTAGTCCAAGAAATAAATTCATCTTTATTAAATAATTCATCAGTTGCTTTAACCTCTTTTTCAACTTCATCTTCAGATTTGCTAAAGTTATTCATCTGATGATTTTGCATATTCATTAGGTTATCATAAGACTTATTTATATTTCCCTTACCTTTATATTGACCATATACTATTATTGCAACAACTATAATAAAGATTATTAATCCAATACCTGAACCGCCTCCACTATATACACCATAACTGTAATCACTATCCCAACTAGATGAACCCCAGTCTGAAGATCCCCAATCTGAAGATGAACTCCAACCAGAATCCGAACTTCCACTATCATAGCTTTCAAAACTTCCTACATCTGCAACTGAAATATTGTAATTACTTACAAATATAGAAAACATCATTACTGCAAAAATTTTTACTAATACCTTTTCTAATCTTTTAAAACTCTTCATTCTCATACTCCCTTTTTTATTATCTTAAGTCTTACATTTACATTTTATTATATAAAACATATATTATTAATCTTTTAATAAGTCTTTTCCACCTTTTATATACTCATAGCCAGAAAAGATTGTAGCTATAACCGATATTGTCATCAAAACACTAGCTAAAATATTTATTATAAAATCGCCTGTATTCATATACACAAGAGCACTACTTGCAAATGCTTCTTGTTCTGACTTTGCTCTAAATATAAATGAAAAATATGGATGAGTTGTTAAAAACATCAATATTATTGCTAACATTTGGGTAACAGTTTTAAGCTTTCCCCACATATTTGCAGCTATAACCTTACCATTCTTTTCAACCGCGATTAATCTATAACCAGACACAATAAACTCTCTAAACAATACTATTATAGGAATCCATGCTGGAAGCAAGCCTTTCTCAACCAATATAATCATTGCAGCCAATACAAGTATCTTATCTGCAATAGGATCCAAAAACTTTCCAAAAGTAGTCACCTGATTATTTGAACGAGCTATATGCCCATCTAATTTATCAGTTATGGATGCAATTACAAAAATAATATCCATAATAATCATATTCATTGGTATTCCAAATACATTCCCTGGTATGTTAATTAGAGAAACAATTACTATAATTGGCACTAAAATAATTCTAAAAATTGTAAGTTTATTTGGTAAATTCATTAAAAAATTCTCCTTGCTTTCTTATTTGGTATTATTATATAAAAAAACTTTGTAAAAATAAAGTCTTTTTACAAAGTTTTTAGATTTTTATTGTAGGTTAGTCAATCATTTGTCACAAATTATTTAAAATAAATACTTTGAGCACC
>OIYO01001100.1_pt1 | contig 16659 bp, 16 predicted proteins | sample 1588191 | NCBI WGS metagenome assembly OIYO01 (sample SAMN03283275) | human gut metagenome | biome: human-associated habitat; material: feces | host: Homo sapiens | place: Peru | collected 2012 | reverse complement strand
TGAGAATTTTTAACATAAATAGGTATTTCGTGCCTTTTCCCCATATTTACAGAACGATTATGAAGTACTTTAGCTCCGGCAGAAGCGGCTTCAAGCATTTCTTCGTAAGATATATTTTTTATTAATTTGGCTTTTGGAATTATTCTTGGATCTGCTGAGAATATTCCATCTATATCACTATATATTTCACATTTGGTTGCTTTTAAAGCAGAAGCTATGGCAACTGCACTTAAGTCACTACCGACCTCTACCTAAAGAAGTAATATTTCCTAATCTATCTACAGCTTGAAATCCTGCAACGATGACAATATAACCTTCGTTTAAATATTTAATTATATTGTTAGTATATATTGTTTTTATGGTAGCATTTCCATATGTAGAATCAGATATAATTCCTGCTTGTTCACCAGTTAAACCTATAGATTTATATCCTTTTTCATTAAGCATTAAGGAAAGATAAGCTACCGTTTGTATTTCACCAGTTGTAATAAGTAAATCTAGCTCTCTTTTTATAGGCTTTTTTGATATTTTAGAAGCATTTTTTATTAGTGTGTTCGTAGTATTACCTTGTGCAGATACTACTATTACTAGCTTTTTATTATTTTTTATGTAAGATTTATAAAATGATTTAAAATTTCTTTTGCCATGAACGACAAAATGTATGTAAACAGTATCTGAATCTTCAGAAACATCATAAACTATTCGATAACTTTTATAAATAAGTTCTCTAAAATGCTTGTCCAAAAGTTCTGGAACATATCTACCTAAATAAGGAGCATTTTCTAGTTCATATATTCGAGAATAAATATTTTCTGAAGTTTCGTTTGCATATTTAATAGAGTCACGCGATATATATTCAAAGATAGAATCTATATCTTCATGTGCCTCATTTGACATCAAAACTTGCATGTTTTTTTCTCATCCTTTCTTTAGACTCTTCAATAGTCATTACTCTACCATTTTTTATATCATCTTGGCTTTTTTGTAATTTTGAATGTAGATATAAAGTATAGATAGCATCATCCCAAGTTGTATCATCAGGCAAAGTATTAACTGTTGCAAGAATTTCTTTTTTTTCATTAATCATAATTTTCACGTTCCTTTCTTTTAAAAATTTCTAATAATAGTATAACACAAATTAATTTAAAATACTATGACTTTTTTAAAAATTCCAATGAATCACAACATCTTGTGAATTTGCTTTTTTGTTTTTTTCTCCAATTTCAATATAATCTATAAAGCTATTAACAATATCATAATTAAGTTCTTTAAAATCTTTAAAGTGATTAATTATTTTTTCTTTTTGTTCTTTTATAAAATTACTGTTTAATTCTTTTTCCTTCAAATTAGATAAATCATTTTGTGTTTTAGTTAGTTCTTTTTGCTTTGCTGATTTATCAGATAAAAAAGAGGAGTTTAAATCTTCAAATACATCTTCTGGAATTTTACCACTTACTTTGTTTAAATAAAGTTCTTTTATTGCTTTATTGATATCTTCCATTTCTTTAGAAAATAATTCAACCTTATTTTGCAATAATTTAGCCTTGTTTAAGTTATCATTTGAAGCAAATAAATCATCAGAAATATTATCAAAATTATAAAATGCTAAAATTTTCTCTCTAATTTTTTCGGTCACTAATACTTTTAAATTTTCATAACCAATAGAATGTGTTGTGCAAGTACCATATAATTTTTTAGAGCCTTTACAAGAAAAATAAATGTAGCCTCTATCATTTTGACATTTATAGAGTTTTGTTCCACAATCTAGGCATACTAGTTTATTAGCAAATAAATGAACTTCGCCATTTTTACATCTTCGTGTTTTACTTTTAAAAATCTCTTGAACTTTGTAAAATTGTTCTTTAGTAATAATAGGCTCGTGAGTGTTTTCTACAATAATCCATTCAGATTTAGGCTGATTTACCATTTTTTTAGATTTGTAACTAACTTTTTTGTTGTACCCTTGTACTAAATTACCAATATAAACTTCATTTTTTAAGATTTTGCTAACTGTAGATTCGCACCAATAGTCAATATTTTTGCCTTGATTTTTAAAGTTAATTCCTTGTGATTGTTTATATTTAGTTGGTGTTAAAATACCTTTGTCGTTTAATATTTGAGCAATTTTGGTAACACCATTTCCTTGTTCGTAAAGGTTAAAAATCAATTTAATAACATCAGCAACTTCTGTATCAATAACAAGTTTATTTTTATTCTCTGGACTTCTTTTATAGCCGTAACACACAAAAGAGCCAATATGTAATCCTTGCTTTCTTTTACTATCAAATGTCTTCCTGATATTTTCTGATAAATCCTCTAAATACCACTCATTGACTAAACCATTGATTTGTCTTGATTTCTTATTTCCTTTATCTAAAGTATCAACATGATCTACAAGACTTACAAAACGAATATTCCACTCGATAAATTTATTATGTAAGTATTTTTCAACTATTTCCATATCACGAGTGAATCTGCTTTGAGTTTTACAAAGTACAATATCAAATTTATGGCTTTTAGCATCTTCTAATAATTTATTAAATTCAGGTCTTTCACTGTCGATTCCAGAATAATCCTCATCACAGTAAATGTTATAAATATCCCAACTCCTTTCTATTGCATAATTTATTAGCATAGATTTTTGATTTTGGATACTTTCGCTTTCATCGTTTTCATGAAGTTTGTCATCGTCTTCGCGAGAAAGCCTACAATAAATTGCCACTCTCATAAGTTTACCCTCCAATCGGTAAACTACTCATTTTGTACAACCTCATTATACAATAACAAGTAGTTTTAATCAACGCTCTTCGCAAATTCTTTTATAATTAATCTATTAACAATACTATTTATATATTTTGTAATATCATCTATATTTTCGTATTTGTTTTTTTCAATAACATTAAAATTAACTTTTTCACACATATAAGTTCCTCCTTTTGTAAGAGTTCCAATACTCCTGCTATATTAATTAATATTCAAAAGGGCTTGTATTTGTGCAAAAAAATAAGAAAAGTTCCAATTGTCTAGTGCTTCGCACAGACTTTTAATGGTAACTTTTCTTGTTACTGCGAAAAAATTTCATTTTTTCTTCGTAATAAAGACCTTTTGAGGTTTAAAATAAAAATATATTTAATTAACATATGACTCTCCTTCGATTAGGATTTATAATATTACTAACTCTCTTTGGTACATCACAAGCATATTTAAATCCTTTCCTTAATACTAAATCACTTGAATTTTTATCATATATATACATTTGTATATTCCATTTTGCAAATGTTAAATCTGACATTTCAGATGAGTATGATAATTCTTTACTTGCTTGATTATGTTGCAATTTTACATATTCATCAAGTTGTTTATCATTATGCCTTTTCTTTCTAATCCATTCGCATTTTGATTTTTTGCGATTTTCTTTACTGATTTTAGCTCTATATTCTTTCTCTGGAATATATCTATCGTCTTTTTGAATTACCTTTGTTACATATGATGGATTAACATTTAATTCTTTTGCAATACTACTTGGCTTTTCATGTAAGTCATAGAATTTAGTGATGATTTCTTGTGTATCTGCCATATCAAAACCTCCTTTCTTTGGTGAAAAATCTGCCTACAGATTTTAGATACAGTAATACTATTACACATAAATTTTACCCAAGAGCTTGACTATTTTTAAAATAGTCTGTATAATATGTGTAATAGTTATTTTAATTTAACTATTAGCATTATAGTGTAATAGTTAAAAAATGTCAAGTATTACATTGTAAAAATTTTAAATTTTTTTAGGAGTGTAGAAAATGAATAAAGATTTAGTTACAGAATTTAGCACAGAATGGATTAAATATAGTGAATATACAACTAAAAAATTTCCTTTTGGAGATGAATATATTGTTCCAAAAAAGAATGCAAAACCTATTAAATATAAAATATCAGAAGTAGCAGATCAAATGATAATGGACTATATTAATATAGGTAAAGCATTTGAGTTTGAAAAATATAAAGTAAAAGATATGATTATAGAATTTGTTAAGAATTATGGATTAATAGGAATCATATCTTATATGCCATTGAACTTTAATTATATATCAAGTGAAAAGATTTTCTTAAACAGTAGTAATGATTTATGTATGGAAGAAATATGGGACAGAAAAGAATATTTAGAATATTTTTTTCCATTTGATTTAAAAGAAAAATTTAAATTTAAAGGAAATGAAATTTATGCTATAAAAAATGAAGAAACAACAGATGAAGAAGTATTTTGGGGTGGAGCAAGAGAATTTAGCATTCCTTTTTCAAAATACTATGCTGAAAAAATAGAAGATATAGGAATTATCGCAAATAGAGTTTATAATCAATTTATTGCTGCATATACTTTTGATTTTGAAACTCCATATATAGAAAGAAGTTTTAAAGGATTAGATTTTTTTAAAGCAAGAAATATTACTATTAATGCTAAAGCTGGAGATACACACTTTTCATTACAATGGGTATTTAACTCTCTTGCGTCTGCATTGGATACAATTCTTTTAGTGAAGATATGCGATAAAAACCAACCTTTAAGAATTTGTAAACATTGTGGCAAACTATTTATAGCAGAAAATGTGAGAGCTGAATATGATACACCTCAATGTAGAAATCAATCAAATGTATATAAGAGTAGGAGTAAAAATAATGGAGAAAAAGGATAATATATTTAAAAGATTAAAAAATTTTATATCAAGTAAAAGAAGAAAAATAGATAGATATTTAAAATGGTATAAAGTTTATGACAATAAAAAGTATTTTATAGCTAAACAAAAAATTATAAATATATTAATGATAATAGCTATATTTATTGTTACTATAGCAAGTATATTTTTCTTTTTCTATGCATTGAACGATTATAAATTTGATAATTTAACAAACTTTAATAAAAAACTTGGTATTGAATCCAAAGATTTATTAATAGCTCAAATTAGCAATACATTAATAATAATTTCTGTAATATCACTGCTTTCTGGATTATCTAAAAGTTATATATTAGGAGAAAAACATATTAATGTTATCTTTCCCAATAATAGTTTATTTTCATTATTGAAAATATTTATTATATTAACTATACTATTATTTATAAATTTAGTAGAGTGCTTAAAAAGTGGAAATGAAATGATAGTATTATTAAATTTTCTAATTTCACTTATGCTCATATTGTATATGTGTATAAAAATGATTTGGTTTTATACTCATAAGAATTGGTTTGGAAATAATTTATTATGTATGTATTTAGAGAAACAAAGAAAACATATAAAAAAAGCTGTACCTTTAGATTCTCATGAATGTAAAGAAATTGTTGAATTAAAGAATCAAACAATAGTGTTAATACAAAAAAATGATAATGACTATAATTATAATATAAACAATATTATAACTCTTATAGATTTAACATTATTTAATGATAAAAAAATTCTTCAAGAATATTATACAGAAATGATTACGCGTAGTGACTTAATTACTAGTTTAAATGAAATTATTGCAACCCTAATTTTGTATGATAAACATATAGAAGCAGCGAACATTCTACTGAAATTATACACTATGTTTGCCTATTATAAATTTGTTCCTGTTGAAGACTATTACAAAAATCAAAATATCATGGATTTAATAGATAAAATTAAGTATATAAAAACGGAGAGTCAAGAAAAAGAATATGTAAATACTATGTGGAGAATAATCAAATTATATATTTATTTTATTTACTTGTATGAGAATGAAATAGATTTAAGCTATTGTAGATTATCTAAGCTTGATTTACTCAATATGTTTAATTTTAGCAGATATTTAGAAGATGTATATATATGTATAATCGAAAACAAGAATCTAACTAAAAATGAAAAATATAGAGTTTTAGAGAGGCTATATGATGATATAAGAATGATGGAACATAAAGAGAAATTTCCGGACATCGACATAAATGACTTTTTTCAAAGAGGATATGTACATAAAGAAAAAATATTTATCCCATATATTATCAAAGGTGAACCAATAATCATAATGTTTTTAAGAATGATAGAAAACAATGATATAAGAGCAATAAAAATGTTTAGAACAATGAATTTGTCTAGAGAATTTATGCATTATATAATTATGAGTACAACATTATCTATAATAACTATTATAAGTAAAGATAATTATAGAAAATATGTTGATGATCTCAATATAAATATAGATAAAATAAATTATCTTTTTAAAGAAACAAAATTTCATAGAATAACAGTTGGTACAGATGAACTAAAAAATTTATATGATTTATTTAATGAGAATTATTTTTATAAAGAAAAAAGACCGTATTCACTAAGACCACGATTAACAACAACGGAAAATGCATTAAAGAATTATTTTTATTTTTTATATAAGGATATTGATAGATTAGAAGAGTTTTATAAGTTAGAAAAATGCCAAGAATTTGTAGCAGATGAAAGATTACAAAATAGTATAAAAAGGTTAGGGGTAGTTAATAAAATAACCTCCAATAATTAAATAAATCCAAAGAGGATATTTCATAAAATATCCAAAAACACTAGTATTTTACATAAAAATGTGATAAAATTGACACATATAATTAAGGAAATTCTCCTAATTTTAGTAGGAGTTAGTGAGGAAATAGAGGTTATTTTATTTTCCAGTTCAAGCACTAACAAAACACAAACATCAATGAAAGGATAGGTAATCAAAATGAGTAAACGGATAAACTATATTGCAATCGCATTAACAACAAAATGTAATTGTAACTGTTTTTATTGTAAAGAAACAGGTGAAAGCATACTTCCTAGTATCAAAGGAACATGGGACTTTAATGATTTAAAGAAAGTTATAAGTATTGCTTATAGTGTGGGATTAACCACATTTCGCATTACAGGAGGAGAACCAACTATGGTCGGATATTTGCCAGAACTAATAACATATATTATGAGTTTGGGCAATGACACAAAAATTCGGCTAAATACAAATGGTTATAACATGGGTTACATCTTGGATATTCTCGTAATATATAGAGAAAGAATAGATGTTATGATTAGTGTTGATTCATTACATGAGTATGTAAATGGTGTTCACTATCCAAAATACTTATCATCAAAAACAGAAAGTCTAACGAAAGAGTTGGTAAAGAGAAAAATTTCAACTCGATTTAATATCGTAGTAACAAAAACGAATTACTCCGAAGTAAAATCTTTAATAGATAAAGCTCTTGCTTTAGGAGTTAATGTAAAGATATTAGATTTAATTGTTAGAAATGAATATCTGGGAAATGGTAAGAAGCTTCACGATGAGGACGCAGTAAACTTTGGACAATCAATGTATCAAGAACTGAATGAAGTAAAAAGTTATTTAGAAAGTATCTCAACTAAAAGTCTGGAAAAACATTATGTTAGTAATGCAAATGGGATACCAATGAGTGGTTATTTCTTTGATAACCAATGGGTTCAAGTAAAAGATTCCTCTAAAGGTGCAATGTATGCAAAAGAATGTAAGAAGTGTTCTTATTATGATACTTGTTATGAGGGAGTATTCAGTCCGTTGCTTTCAGTAAGTGAGATTCTTCATATTTCTGGCTGCATGAATAGTAGTTTGTATTATCAACTTAAAGGTAAGTCCGAAAAAGAAATCAGACAATCTTTTGAAGAAATCTTAAAAGTATTTGAAAGCACAGAATTAAGATCTATTAAGTAATGGTGTTAAGTAGGTGGAAAGTTATGATTTAGCTTTCCACCGAGATTTTTATTAACTAAAAAATAATTAAGAAATATTGATTTTATCTTTCTAAATCCCACTCTTTCTCTTTTTCTTCGTGTTCTAATTGCTTTACAGGGTCAATAAAAGTACGAGTTTCTTCTTGGAATTTTTTAATCAATTCTTTTGATTCTCCAATGCCAAATTTATGACAAATCCAAATTATAAATTTATCAACCGTTTCATAGAATTTATCTATAATTTTGTGTAAATGAGTATTTTCTTTTTCTAAACTTTTGATTTTAATTTTATATTTCCATTCAATATCAAATTCTTTTTCTTTATACTCTGCTTTAATATTATTTACTTGATTATGAAGTTCTTTGTTATCAGCAAGTATAGAATCTCTTTCATTTTGATATTTTTGTGCTTTATCAACTAATCGGACTTGTTTAGATAATTCATTATGCAATTTTAAATTTTCTTGATACAATTCCATAATTTTATCATCTTTTGGTTTAATAATTTCATTTTCTACTTTTTCTCTATTAAGTTTTATTAGTTTAATATCATTTATATTTGGTGTTTCTGGCAACTCTAGTTTTATATTATCTAATACTTTTTTAGTATTTTCAAAATTAGTCAATTTCTTTAAATCTTCTATTTTTTCGTGTTTTGCTCCAGTTTCTTCTACTGGTAAACCTCGCTCTAAATCAAACCCTTTTGAAGTTATATATTTATGAAAAGCATTTTGTAGTTGTCTGTAACTATCTCTGCCTTTCCAAAAATCTCTACAACATATTTTATCAATGTATTTTCCTTCTGTATCTTTTGTATGAATTACTGGTATATATACTAAATGCATATGTGGTGTAGTTTCATCTAAATGTACTGCTGCTGATACAATATAGTTCTCTCCAAGATTTTTGTAATTACATACAAATTTATAACTCTCTTTGAAATATCGTTTTGTTTCTTCTAAACCAATTTTATTAAAAAAAGCATTATCAGAAGTAATCATCATTTCACACATGATATTACTATTACTCCTAATAGTGCCTTTTAAATCATATTCTTTTCTCATTTTATCAAATTCTTTTATATATGTTAGTTCATTTTTCTTACACCAAAAATTAAGATGTGTTTTTGTAGGGTCAATATCTTTATTAGAATGACCTTTTGACCTTCTATCATTGTGAATGTATGACCCTTGTGCATCCACTCTTGTTAATTTATCATTTCGTATAATAGCATAGCTCATATCTTCTTTGAACCTCCTTCTTTGCTCAAGATATTCTTTGAATGTCTAACATACTAGACAAACAAGTTTGTCCCGTATGGCAGGGTTTTGCAACCCCACACCCCAAACCTAAAAATTGCTATTTGCGTTTTTAGGTTTTTTCATAAAAATTTGCTTGTCGCAATTTTTATGAAATTTAAGCAAGAAAAATAAATTTTTCTTACTCAATTCACTTTAGCAATTATCAAATAGAAACCAGAGGGAGAGAGCTAAAGTGAATTAGGTGTAATAATCCCATTTATGAAAATTAGAATTATTACACCTATATAAGCTGAAACCGTCGGTCGTTCACCTCGTTTCATAGGTAGTCTAGTAAAAGTAGTGATATTACTACTATAATTGCTGATACATTTAAGTATCTTTGTTCATACTTGCCCAAACTTTTTACAATTACAAATCCATATCAAATATGCCACCGAATACTCTTTTATTATTGTGAGTCTGTGTTCTAAAATCTCACTCACGCACTTTGTATAAATAGACCATTTACACAAATACGAATGAACTTTATAGCATCGGCTCATTACACCTAGTACTTTTATAGAGGTACTGCATTTCTCTTGCAATAAAAAAGACATCTGTAACTTTTACATTACAAATGACTTCATTATTTAATATTTAATTATCTTTGCCCTCACAATCGGTTATAATAAGAATAAAATTGTAAGCTAATAAACAATGCCTACAAAAAATGTAGGCATAAAATTTCTTGTACAAAATAAGTAGTTACATATAAATTTTCTTTTAGGATAAATAACAAACACATACCACATGGATTAGATGTGTATCCATCATCAGCTGCTGGAATTCCATTTGATGCAAATGCTTTAGCAGCAAAAGGTGATCCAATAGCAAACTTACAAGAAGATTTAGCAGCAGAACAAAAAGCAAGAGCAACATACGAAAAATTAATCAATTTATCAAGAGACAACGCAGATGTTGTAGATGCATTAAGATTTTTAAGAGAAAGAGAAGTGGTTCACTTCCAAAGATTTGGAGAAGCATTAAGGGGAGTTCAAGATAAATTAGCAGAAAAGAATTTTTATATGAATGATATGAAATCTTATAATAATAGATGAAAGCGTAAAGAAAGGTTGACTGATTAGAATAAAAAATCCTAAGAGTAAAAAAGGCAATAGAGTTTATCAAAATTAATAATTGAAATAAAGGAAATAGGTTGACTAATCTATTTCCTTTTAATATACTTAGGCATTCTCTAAAATTTAAGAGAAGAAGGTAAAAAAACATAATTAGATAAAATATATTAGTAATTAAAATTGACAAAAATTCACATAAATATTAAAATATAAATAGGTGATAAAATGAAAACGAAAGAGAAAAAAATAAAAATAACATTAAAAACAATAATATTTATAGCTTTCGGATTTTTTGCGATATTATATTTAATAATATTTTATAATATGTACTTTCCAGTAAACAAATCATATGCAACAGAAACGGGAATTGAACCTGAACAAGAAACAAAAATAAGCAATGCAAAGAAAATAGATATAGAACAAATAATAAACGAAAATACAAATGATGGACAAACAGAGCAAATAACAAAAAAAGAAGAGGTACTTGAATATTTAACACAATATAGAACAAATAAAGAAATACCAAAAGGAATATCAGTAGTAGTACAAGAAGGAATGCAAGGAAAACAAGAAATAACAATAAAAACAACATATGACAAAGAAGGAAATATTATATCAGAAGAACAAATAGGAGCAACAGTAACAAAATCTTCTGCGAATAAAATAGTAGAAATTGGTGGAGCCAATTACACAAGCAATTATAAAGTAAAAGTAGGAGATACAATTTATGTAACATCAGATATGCTAGCTATTTGGTCTGAACCATCAGAAGACAGCAGAAAAATAACAACATTAAAGCAAAATGATGAAATAAAAGTATTAGAAACAACTCAAAATTGGTATAAAATTTCATATGAAAACACAATTGGTTGGGTTAAATCTGAATGCACAATTCATATAAATCCAAATAAAAACCAAGAAACAGAAACATCAATAGCAACAAAATCAAAAGCACAATTATTATTAACATTAAATATCAACATGCAATTAAACAAACCAAGTGGATTAACATTAGAACAATTTAAAAAAGTATTATCAGATGAAAAAGACAAAAACAAAATATTTACAAACAATGCAGAATATTTTTATTATATAGAAAAACAATACAATATAAATGGGATATTTGTTGCAGCAGTAGGAATTCATGAAAGTGCTTGGGGAACATCAAAAATAGCTTTACAAAAAAATAATTTATTTGGGTATGGAGCATATGATTCAAATCCATATAATGGAGCTTATGAATTTGCAAATTATTCAGAATGTATAGATTTAATTGCCAGAGTATTTGTTAAATACTATTTGAATCCAAGTGGTACAAGCATATATGGAGGAGAGAAGGCTACCGGAACATATTATAACAGTGCAACCTTATCTGGAGTTAACACAAAATATGCAAGTGATAAAAATTGGGCAAATGCAGTTTTTTCTCATATGAAATATTTATATAATAATTTGTAAAATTTTTGCAAAATTCCTTGATATTTTTTAAAAGATATTGTATGATATAAAGGTATAAAAAACGTAAAAATATAAGGAATTATGAGAAAATAAGAAAGGGGCTAAAACAATGAAAAAAACAATAGCAATAATTACAATATTAATAACAATATTAGGAATATTGACATTTTCAAATAAAGTATATGCAACAGAAAAAGCCATAGATGAAGCAACAGAAAGCAAACTTATAGAAATAAAAGAAACACAAACAAAAACACTTGAGGATTATCAAGAAAAATATGGTTCTGATGCATATGGATTGGTAGCATATATTTTAAATATAATTAGAATATACAGCATACCGTTTTGCTTTTTAGGAATAGCAATTGGAGCTATACATAGATACATAATAGGTATAAGAAAATTAGACACATTAGAAAAAGGAATGGGATTAATTGTGACATTTGTTACGTTATTAATAATATGCCAAGTTTTACCATTAGCATTTGCAATGTTTGTAAAATTTGGAAGGGGGTAACCAATGAAAGTTTTATTTGCTGTAAGTAATGAGGAAATATCAGAATCAATAGTAAAAAGATATCAAAAAGAATATAAAGAAATAATTTCATATAAAAATGTTTATTACTTCAATGCAATATTAAAAGAATTACAAAAAGATAAAAGTTATGATAGAATAGTAATAAGTGAAGAATTAGAAGCATATGCAAATACACAATATGATCAAATAGACAAATTTATATTTGACAGATTAGACAGTATTAGTGATGAAGCATCAAATTTAAAGGGAGAAGATATTCCAATAATATTAATTTGCTCAGATAGAAGAGAAAAAAGCGAAGAAATGTTAGTTAAATTGTTTGGAATAGGAATTTATAATGCATTACTTGGAAATGATAGAAGTGTAGATAATGTATGTAAATTATTTAATAAACCAAGATCAAAAAAAGAAGCAAAAGTATACTATAAAATTGATTCAGATGATGTATCATATCAATCTGAAAACGAAAATGATGTAAGTGAAGTAGAAATACAAAATATTTTAGCTCACTATAAAAGACTTGGAAAAGACGAGCAAAGGTATGTTGAAAGTTTTGATAATATTGCCTCACAATATAATGATACACAATTAAGAATAATAACTAAATTTTTGCCATTAAATGTCAGAGCGGTACTAGAAGAAAAATCACAAAAATATCAACAAATAATATCTTTCAATAGTAAAATATCTGATAATCTACGAGCTCAAAGTGTCAAAAAAGAACAAACAGAGGGAACTAGTGAAAAACTATTAAATACTAACAACAAGGAAAGAATGCTTTCAAAACCTGTAGTTATACCATCATCAGTTAATATGAATAGTTTAAAAAAGATGGCTAAAACAAAAAATGAAATAAAACCAATAGAACCAATAAAAGAAGAAAAGATTTTAACAGATGTAAGAAAAGTTGGACCTATGTTTGAAGATAAAACCAAAGATGAATTAGAAACTGTATTAAAACAACAAATTCAAGAACAAGAGACAGAACAAAGTGTTGAAACAGAAACAAAAAAAAGAAGAGGAAGACCTAGAAAAAATCCTGTTTCAGAACAAGATTCAATAGAAACACCAAAAAGAGGAAGAGGAAGACCTAGAAAAAATCCTGCTTTAGAAGAGCAAGAAAACATAGTATTACCAGGATTAGATGAAGAAAAACCAGAAGATGTTTTGCTACCAGGATTTCAAGATGAAACTGAAGAACAACAAGAAGATGTTTTGTTACCAGGATTTGAAGAAGAACCAGAAGATGTTTTATTACCAGGATTCCAAGATAAAACTGAAGAACAACCAGACAATGAAACAATTCAACAAGAAACAAGTATACAAAATATAAATCAATCATATGAAAATATTGACATATCAAATTTATTAACATCAGATAAAAAAGTAGCATGTTTCATAGGAACAAGTAAAAATGGAACATCATTTATAGTAAATAATCTAGCAGAAATAACATCTAAAATGGGTATAGATACAGCAATCTTAGATACAACTAAAAATAGAAACGCATATTATATTTATACTAAAAATGAAGAAAGCTTAAGGAAAACAGCAATGGAAAGTATAAATAACTTATTGCAAGGTGTAGCAAATGGAATACAAGTAAACAAAAACTTAACTGTATATACATCATTACCAGATGAAACAGACGGAATAGAAAATGCAGGAGTAATTTTACAAACATTATTAAAAAAACATTCATTAGTTTTAATAGATTGTGATTTTGAAACACCATTAGAATATTTTGAAAAAACACAAGAAATATATTTAGTACAATCTTTTGATATATTAACAATTCAACCATTAACAGCATTTTTAAGAGAATTAAAATCAAAAAATATATTAAAAGAAGAAAAATTAAGAATTATATTAAACAAGACTGTGAAAGTTAGAGGAATAAATGATAAAACAATAATAGGAGGAATGGCATATTACAATGATCCAGCAATGTCATTCATGACAGAACTATTTAACAAAAATACAATAAGATATATCACGATTCCATTTAACGAAGAAGTATATACAAAATATTTAGAAAATGTAATAAATTGTGAAATTTCAGTGAAAGGATATCCAAAAAATATAATACAAATATTAAATGAACTATCAAATATAGTATATCCATTAGTATCTGGAAAATCAACATATGTACCACCAAGAGTAGAAACAAATGGATTTACACCAAGCATGAATTCAACACTTAATCAAATGAAAAATAGATATTAAAAATAACAGTAGGGGGGAAAACAGTGTTAATAGTAATAGTGATAATATTAATAATAGCAGTTTTAGGACTAATAATATACAATCTTAGCATACATAAAAAAATACAAACATATAGAAATATAAATCAAAAAATAAATAATTTATCAGTAGTCCAAGATTTTATGAGTGCTATTGGAGAAACATCTACAGTAGATGAAAAAATAAAGAAAATAAACGAGATACTAATAGAAAAATATGAAATAAAATATTCCACAATAGTAGTATTTAATGGTGCAGAATATGAAATAAAAGCATCAAACGTAGATGAAAAACATTGGGATTCACTAAGATCACTTCAAGATGTAGACATGTTTAAAGACAGCATAGCACAAGCAACCCCTAAATATGTTACAGTAAACAATGATCAAGAAAGATTACCATATCAAAAAATGGAATTTGGAAGAGCAAAATCTGCAATATTTTTCCCATTATATATAGATAATGTATATATAGGATATTGGATAATAGAAAGTGGAACACCACATGATTTTGATAATGTTGATACAACTGTTTTAGAAGTAATAAAAGACAACATAGTTTCTGTTTTAAAAACAGTTGTACATCAAAAAACACTTGAATCTATAGTTAGAAAAGATTTATATTCAGGACTATATTCAGAAGAATATCTATATGGAGAAGGCAGAAAAGTAATAGACCAATATACAACATCAACAATATGTATGTTTAAAATAACGAACTTAGAAGAAATAAATCATAAATGCTCAAGAGAATTAGGAAATGAAGTAATACAAAAAATAAGTAATTATATCAAAGAAAATATATCAGAACAATATATTTTTGTAAGATATATGGGGCCAAAGTTTGTTATTGCATTTTCAGGTGTAGAAATAAATGGCGTTGCAGAATATGTAAATGATTTAAAAGACAAAATAGAAAATACAGAAATAATTTCTGAGGAAAATGAGAAAATGAAAGCATTTCCAAGATTGAATTTTACAATATCAACATATTATAAAGGAACAGGATTAGAGGAAATATTAAAAAAGCAAGAAGAGTATTTAGACAATGCAGATATCAATGAGAGTGACATTACAAATATATAAGAAGTTAGAAGTTGGAAGTTGGAAGTTAGAAATTTAAAAGTCTAACCTTCAACCTCTGACCTCTAACATCTAAAGAAAAGGAGGTAAATATGGATTTTGACAAAACAATGAGCTTTCAAGTAGAAAGAGAAGAAAACACAAAGACAAAAGAAATCTTAAAAGAAGTATATGAAGCTTTAACAGAAAAAGGATATAACCCTATAAACCAAATAGTAGGATATATTTTGTCAGGAGATCCTACATATATAACAAGCTACAAGGATGCAAGAAATAAAATAAGAACAATAGAAAGAGACGAATTATTAGAAAAAATGGTTAAGACTTATATAGGCTTAGATTTAGAGGATTAATGATGAGAAAATTAGGAATAGATTATGGAGATGCAAGAGTTGGAGTAGCAATTACAGACCCACTAAATATAACAGCACAAGGATTAGAAACAATACAAAGAAAAGGTTCAGATAAAATTGTATTAAAAAGACTAGACGAAATTTTATCTGAATATGAAATAGATACAATAGTTGTCGGAATGCCATTAAATTTAAAAGGTGAAAAAACAGTTAGAGCAGAAATCACAGAACAATTCATACATAAACTAAAATGCAAATACAATAAAATATTAATTGAAACTGTAGATGAAAGATTAACAACAGTTGCAGCACATAAAACAATGAATTTTTTAGATATCAATAAGAATAAAAAACGTGATATTGTAGATACTATATCTGCAGTGTATATTTTAGAAACTTATATAAATAAGAATAAATAAATTTAAAAAAATTATAAATGAGAATACTCTCAAATTTTGGAATGGTAATTTATTAGCAATAGCATCTAATATTTTTGACCTAATAGATACAATAGAAAAGAATGACAATATAAAAGACCCTACAAGAATTCCATTTAAAAGAATTACTGGGGATTTTTACCATTGCTTTTTTGCAATTTATTGCGACTACTTCATTACAAATGATAAAAAATTTTTAAGAAAAACAAAATTTATTTATGATTTACTAAATGAACCAATTATACGAAATTCTTCAAAAATTAATTTTATTAAAACTAAAGTATGCAATTTAGAAAAGTTTATAGAAGAATTAAAAAAAGATTGCAATTTATAAATTTTATTGCTATTAATATATTTTACTCATAATTAATCTTCTCAATTCTATAACTCTGCATAACATTTAATTACCAACCAATACTTTCTATATCCCAGCAAAAAGAAAT
>OIYO01001097.1_pt1 | contig 16698 bp, 13 predicted proteins | sample 1588191 | NCBI WGS metagenome assembly OIYO01 (sample SAMN03283275) | human gut metagenome | biome: human-associated habitat; material: feces | host: Homo sapiens | place: Peru | collected 2012 | reverse complement strand
AAAACATTTCAGATAAAAATGCACGACAATTAAAATTCAAAATGTGGATTAAGCATTCCGACGGAAGCATTGCAACCGATTCATCGGGGAATCCGCTTCAAACAGTACAAACCTTTGATGTTCCTGTTTGGAATGACAAGGCAAACTTCTGGCCGCTCGGTGCTTTGGATCACATTAAAAGCGATTTTAATTCAGGCTTAAAGAGTTGCTCGCTTATCTATCAAATTCCGTCAGACGCACAGCTAAAGAACGGCGACACCGTGGCATTTCAGGTGCTCGACGAAAACGGAAATGTGCTTGCCGACGACAATACGGAAACACAGCGTTACCCGACTGTTTCAATACAGTATAAATTTGAGGACGGCTCTGAAATTCCAAACACTGCCGGTGGAACATTTACCGTACCGTATGGCACAAAACTTGATTTAACCCCTGCAAAATCACTGTATGGCTACGAATTTGTAAAGGCAGACGGTTTAAATAAGCCCATTGTTTCGGACGGAACGGTTGTTACATATTACTATAAAGGCAAAACTGCTCCGGAAGAAAAGCCGGCACCTGTGATTAACACGGTTTCCCTTTCTCTTGAAAGCAGTATAACAATGAATTTTAAGGTGCTCAAAAGCAGTCTTTCCTCCTTTGACGAGTTCTATATGACCTTTGAATGCGGTGGAAAAGAAGAAAAGGTTACCGACTATAAAGAAACCGATAATTACTATGTATTTTCATACAAGGGCATTAACCCACAGCTTATGAATAATAATGTAACCGCTGTTTTGCATGCAAAAAACAAAAGCGAGGAATACACAAGCCCCGAAAAGATAATGAGTGTAAGAGAATACGCTTATAAAGTGCTGGACAGATACAGCGGCGATGAGCATTCAAAGCTTCGCACCCTGCTTGTAGACTTACTTAATTACGGTGCTGCCGCACAGATATATGCCGGTTATCAAACCGACAATCTTGTAAACTCAGACCTTACCGATGTTCAAAAAAATTGGGCAAGCAAGGATACAAAAGAATTCAAGAATATCAAAAACTTTAATTACAAAACAATAAGCAATCCGACGGCTAAATGGAAAACTTGCAGTTTGGTGCTTAAAAACTCAATCGTGGTTAAGGTGAAGTTTTCGGCAAAAGATGTCGAAAACAAAACCGTTGAAATTGTCCTTAAAAATAAAAAATATACTTATACCAAAGATAATTTTGTAAGCAACGGTGACGGGACATATTACGTGTATTGCAACGAACTTTTTGCAAACGAGTTGAGCGATAATTTGCTTTTCACGATTTACGAAAACGGCGTGCCTTGCAGCAACACAATGCTTTTCAGCGTTGAGTCATATGCCCGTTTGGTAAGGGACAATTACAAAGACAAACCGCTTGATAAAATGACAACTGCAATGATGCTTTACGGCAACAGTGCAAAAGCATACGGAGCATAAGAAAGTAGAAAAAATGAAGAGTATGTAAAGTCTCTGGAAGAACTTCAAAAGTTTGCGATTTGTGATGTTGTTACAACTTTCGATAATAATAACAGAGAACCTATTGAAACACCGGATTTATAAAAATTTATAAATAATCTTAAAAGAGCGACTTTAAGCGGGAACACTTAAAATCGCTCTTTTCTTTTGCAAATGATAATGTAAACTCAGAGTTTATTCAGAAAGCTCAAATATTTTATACAAGTCCGACATCCTTAACTGTTTTGCCGTTATAAACATAAACCCTGTTAACTCGAAGAGGTATTCTGCAAGGCAACTCGTAATTAAATGAATATGCGCTGTTTGAGAGTTCTTCCAAAGAAATATGAGCATTTTTTTGCGTACCGAACAAAACAACCTCATCATTTATATTACATTCAATATCACTGACGTCAATCATAAATTGGTCCATACAAACTCTGCCGAGTATTTTTGCATATTTGCCGTTTATAATAACTCTGCCTTTATTGGACAAACATCTGGGAAAGCCGTCGGCATATCCGACAGGAACAGTCGCAACCTTGGTAACTTTATCGGTTTTAAATGTTCCGCCGTAGGAAATTTCTCTGTTGGGCTCAAGTTCTTTAACATGCGAAATTTTTGCGTGCCAGCTCATTATCGGCTCAAGGTCAAGTATACCCTTGTCAACTTCATCGGACGGATAAAGACCGTATGTGATAATTCCCATTCTGCACATATCAAAATACTCGTCAAAATTCATAATTCCGGCGCTGTTATTAAGGTGCTTGATAGGAATTTCAACTTCTCTGTCGCTTAGCATTTTGCAAAATTTCTTGTACTTATTTCTTTGCTCGACAGCCTTAGACAAATCATTTTCGTCGGCAGTCGCAAAGTGGGAAAACAGACCCTCGGCAAATATATTCGGCAGTTCGGTTATGCTTTTGCAAATATCGGCACTTTCCTCGCTGACCTGAAAGCCTATTCTGCTCATTCCCGTATCAATGCAAAAATGAAACGGCACATTTTTTCCCTGCTTAACCGCTTCGCTTGAAAGAACAACTGCGTCTTCATATGAAAAAATCGGAATCCTCACATCATATTTAACGGCAGTTTCAATATCAAAAGGAAAAACTCTGCCTAAAATAAGTATCGGCGTTTTTATTTCTGCTTTTTTCAGTTCAACTGCCTCTTCGATGCACGCAACTCCGAAAAAGTCACACTTGTCGTCAAGAAATTTGCCTATCTCAACAGCCCCGTGACCGTATGCGTTTGCTTTGATTACGCCGAGTATCTTAACGTCGCTTGGGAGTTTGTTGCGTACGCAGTTAAAATTATGTTCCAATTTGTTCAAATCAATTTTCAAATAAGTACGGTGGTTCATTATTTTATCGCCTCGATTAAACCTACTGTTTCTATACCGTTTTTACTGAAAGCCTCATTTAATTTTTGGACGAATACAAACGCTTTTTCGCTGTCACCGTGAACACAAACCGAGTGTGCCTCAATGTCGATTTCTTCGCCCGTATAAGCTGTAACCTTTCCGGTTTTCACCATTTTGATTACTCTTTCAACAGCCAAGTCCTCGTCCGTTATCATCGAATTTTCCAGCGACCTCGCTCTCAGAGAGCCGTCAGCCTCGTATGCTCTGTCGGCGAAAACCTCGCTTGCATATTTTACACCCTTTGCTTTTGCCGAATCAATCATTTGGGAGCCTGAAAGAGCCAACAAAATTAAATCTTTGTTGAAATCCGTAATTGCATCGACAATCGCATCTGCAAGGTCTATGTTTTTAGCCGCTTGGTTATACATTGCGCCGTGCGGTTTAATATGAACTATTTTGCCCTTACTTGCGACAACGTTACCCAAAGCCTCCAATTGAGCCAATGTATAATCATAAACCTGCTTAGGCGTTACATCAAGATTTGTTCTGCCGAAATTTTCCTTGTCGGGATAACCCGGATGTGCGCCGATGCCGACATTGTTATCTATGCACAGTTTGACCGTAGACTCCATCATGTCCCGATTGCCTGCGTGAAAACCGCAAGCGATATTTGCGCTGTTAATCAGCGGAATGATTTTCTCGTCAAAAGCTGCTCCCTCGCCTAAATCACAATTCAAATTAATTTTATACATACAATTCACCTAATATTTTAAGTCGGTATTTTTCACATCGGTTATGAACATATGCCCGGGCGAATGCGTTATTGCAATTTCCGGCTTTGTCTGCATTACTGCATTTTGCGGAGTAACGCCGCAAGCCCAAAATACCGGCACTTCTCCTTCTTTGATTGTCACGCTGTCACCGTAATCAGGCTTTGTAACATCCTTTATTCCTATCGCTTTAGGATTTCCTATTTGTATCGGTGCTCCGTGAACTCTCGGCATAGCGGCGGTAACATTAACCGCTTTAACCACCAAATCATTCGGAATAGGTCGCATTGATACGACCATATTACCGTGGAATTTACCCGACGGCTGAAGTTCGATATTCGTATTGAACATAGGCACATTTTTGTTCTCCTCAATGTGTCTTACCGGAATATCAGCCTCCAAAAGTTCACTTTCAAAACTAAAGGAACAACCTATGAGAAAATACACAAAATCGTCCTGCCAATAGTCCGTTATATCCGTGACCTCTTTTTCAAGCACACCGTTTCTCCAAATTCTGTATTTCGGAAAATCCTTGCAAACATCGCCCTCGCTCGCCATTGTTTTGAACTGCTTTGAGCCGACATCTCCGACCTCCAAAATCGGACAAGGCTTTGGATTTCTTGTGCAAAACAGTAAAAAATCAAATGCATAATCCTTTGGCAAAATGCAAAGATTAGCCTGTGCGTAGCCATTGCACATACCCGATGTCTGATAATCTATTTCGCCCGTTCTGATGAGTTTTTTAACCTCTTGAGGCGACATATTTGCATAGTTCATAGCCACTCCTAAAATAATTTATCTATAAATTTTTTCTGTCTAATCGCTATTTTTTCGGCAGTGTCAATGTCAATAATTTCAAAGCTGATTTTATCGTTCGGCTTAACCTGAGCAAGCTTTGGCAAATCGGCACTTATTACTGTTGCTATTTTTGCATAACCGCCTGTTGTTTGGTGGTCGGCCATAAGTATAATCGGCATTCCCGAATTTGTAACCTGTATCGAGCCAAAAGTAATTGCGTCGGAAATAATTTCCAATTGTTCCTTTCCGCGCAAAGCAATACCCCAAAGCCTGATTCCCATTCTGTCAAGGTCGGAAGTGACGGTGTATTGCTGTTTTGAAAACAACATCAAATCGTTTTCGGAGAACATATCGTCCTGCGGACCTAATACCACTCTTACTCTTACGGGATTATTATAGGTGTTTTCCGGAAGTTCTCTCTTTTCGATATTTTTAATTTTATCAGCCTTGCCGATTTTAAGAATGTCACCCGCTTTAAGTTTTCTTCCGTTAAAGCCGCCGACATTTATTTTGAGATTCGTTGAAGCGCTGCCCATAAACAAAGGAACATCAAAACCGCCCGCAACGGCAAGATAACATCTTAATCCCTGCTTGGCACCCTTAATGCTTAGAACATCACCGTCTTTTGCAATGTAAGCCTTGTTTGTTCTGACAGGCTTATTGTTCAACGAAACATCAAAAAATCCGCCCGAAATCGCAAAAATGTGCTCGCCCTTAAATTTGGCGGTTATTCCGAGCATCGTCATTTCGATAACAGGTGCGTTAATATCGTTTTTGCAGAGTTTGTTTGCGATTTTTGTCGAATAGGCATCCATTACCCCGCTTTGAGTAAAGCCGTTTTTCATCACTTTGAATCTGCCTAAGTCTTGGACGGTTGAGAGCATACCTGCCGATATAATTTCTATCATAATTCAACCTCGCTGACTGTAGGCGTGTAAGTACCGCTTGCTACCTGCTTTTCTATTTCAAAATACTCTGACTTGTCTATGCTGAAAAATTTGATATAGTCACCGGCTTTATACAATATAGGCGACTCTTTTGATTTGTCAAACACTTTTACGGGTGTTTTTCCTATCAACTGCCAACCGCCCGGTGACGCAATGGGATAAATTCCTGTTTGCTCTGAGCCGATACCGACAGCCCCTTCAAATATTTCCAGCCGTGGCGTTTTTAATCTCGGAGTAAAGAGCCTTTCATCCATACCGCCGAGATAAGCAAAACCGGGTAAAAAGCCTAACATATAAATCAAATAGGGTTTTGATGTGTGAAGCCTGATAACTTCCTCCTTTTCAAGAGAGGTGTGGTTACACACATTTTCCATATCCAATGCAAACTCGTCATCGTAACACACAGGTATGTTCCAAACTATAGCCTTGCTTTTAACGCTGCTTTCTCCGTCATTTATAAGGGTTGTAATTTTCTTTTTCAGCCTTTTTGAACTGATGATTGTGCAGTCATAAAAAACAGTTAATGAAGCAAAAGTCGGCACAAGCTCAATAACTCCGTTGATACCCTTTGCCTCTATTGTGTTGCAAAGACCGGTAACCCGTCGATTGACATCTTCGCTTATTTTGTTTTCAAACTGTACAGTGACGGCGCTGTCGCCGTTTTGTAAAAATGAATATATCAATTGAAATAACCTTTTTTTATTGTTGTTTCAAACCATTTGTCAGTTTTGTCCTCTACCGTATGAGGATATTCAATCAATCCACGCATAAGTGAAATAATGGGCAAAACAATGTTTTTACCGATACCGTCAATATAAGGCCTTGCTTCTCCGTACATATCGAGCATACCGGCTTTTGCTGCAGCGTCCATAACTGCCGATTCTTCTTTTTCTGTATGAAAAAGGTCTACATCACCTAAAAGGAAAGCCGTACAAGCCATAAGTGCATTCATACCCCAATCACTTACGGTTGCAGTGATAATATTGTCGGCAGCAGTGTCTGCCAAAATACCGAAGCCTGTTCCTGCCTTGCAACCGCCTTTTTCGGCATAGGGTATATACTTTCTTATATGCTCCTCAATAGTGCCCATACCAAGCTCGTTGCCGAGGTCGCCGATAGAAAGATTATAAACCCCTCTGCGTTGACACTCTTTGAAAAGCACATCATACTTTGCTTCAACATCGGTTGTGTTTACGCCCACGGCATTGTGGTAATAACCGTTTTTGTTTCTGCCGGGAGCTTCGTTTGAAATAACAGCACAAGGCAAACCGTGAGAAAGCAACTCTGTCGTTTCCTCATTTTCTTTGTTTTTATCTTTTGTAAAAGAAATAACACAAATCGTGTTGTCGGGTATATTGTCAATATCATAAGTAATATTAACGCCTAAAACCTCGCTCATAGCCTTGATGGCTTTTTCGCATTGCTCCGGCACTATCATAACCGGTTTTGCGCCAAAGGCTCTGATGACAAAGCGAGCAAAAACAGTTGACGAAATAATTCCGTCGGTTTCAGCCTCGTTCCAAGGGAGAAGAATAAATCCTGTTAAAATAAAGACTTTTTCACCCTTTTTGATATTTTTCACAAGTCCCTCCGCACCGTTAAGCGATAAGGGCTTGCCTGTATATTTGCTTGCTCCGTCGTAAAGAATTCTGCAAACGCCGTAACCTCTCGGGTCAAGGTTCATAAGCCAATCGAGATTATATCCGACATTAAGTTTAGTCAGTTTTGCTTTGTTCATCATGCCTTGCACTGCTCCTCAAAATCGTTCACTAATGCGTCTTGGATTGCTTTCAACATTTCGGGTGCTTTTCCGCCTACGCTCTTACCGTCAACTGTTTTTACCGGGATGCAGAAAGAGCCGGTTGAATGAACAACGATTTCGTCTGCAGACATTAGTTCGTCGAGGGTGTAATCTCTTTCTTCAACTTCGTATCCCAGTTTCTTTGCAAAGGCAAGAAGTCTTATTCTTGCCGTTCCGGGAAGCACCATATCGTCAAGCTGATGAGTGATAACCTTGCCGCCCTTAAAGATGGAAATGTTGGAGTGAGCACACTCGGTAACAATATCGCCTCTGTGGAAAATTGCTTCCTGACAGCCTGCCCTGTCAGCTGCGGTTGCCGCAAGACAGGACGGAATAAGATTTAGCGTTTTGCAATTGCAATAATAAAATCTCTTGTCCTCGTATGTAATAACATCAATAGGTTTGTATGTATCGGCAACATGACAAGGTGTAAGTGTAATCCACAAATTACCCTGCATATTTTCCGGATAAATATGTCCACGAAGTCCGTTTCCACGAGTAACCTGCATATAAACAAATTGGTCGCCGTCGTCAACTTTTTTGACCAGTTCTCTGAGCAATTTGTCAAGTTCATCACGCTCTATCGGAATATTCATACCCAGAAGCTTCGCCGAATTATAAAATCTGGTAAGGTGTGCGTCCATATCAAAAACAATATGATTATGCGCATAAGTAGCATCGTAAACGCCGTCACCAAACCAACAAACTCTGTCGAGCATCGGGATTTGCATATTCTCGATTTCGTCATATTTACCGTTATAATAGCCTAAATTTTTCATTTTGATTACCCCCTAAACAAAATCGGGGCCTGCCTTGCAGGCCCCGTCGCCAATATTAGAGTATCACGTTTATATTATTATGTCAATAATAATATTTACCATATTTTGCTGCAAGCCGATTGAACTTTTTCATTTGCAAAAAACAAATATTCATTTTTATTTTGAGATACGTATAGTTTTTTTATTATATCTCAACTTCCAAGTTGGAGATGTAGTATACCAATCAAACGGGACGCTTAAAGAAGTATCATTATGAAATTTTTCACCCTTATATTCGAGCAGAATTATATCTTTTTTGTCAAAATCATATTTATCAACCAAATATTCAACAACTTCTGCTCTGTGGTATTGAACATAAATAATATGCGCAATACCAAATATCAAAAAAGCCGCAAATATTATTGTTAATATTCGTAAAATGATTTTTTGCTCTTTTTCGAGTATAACACCCCTTATACTAGTATTATATAACAAAACTAATTAGAATAAAAGTACAAAATTGAATATTATTTAAAGAGGTTTGCCACAAATGTTAGGGCAAGCCTCTGCTAAAGTTGTGTCTCTATTTTTTGCTCATTTCAATTAGTTAGTGCAACAATTTTAATTTGAGCAATGTCTCCAACAAGAATTTAGGCAAAAAAGTGCCCGAATGCCGCCGTAAAAAGCAGTATTCAGGCATAAAAATAGGCTGAAAATAAAACTTCCAGCCTTGTGTCAGATTATATCAACCTGTCAAGTCACGGTAGTATTTGCTTTGCGAATCTCCACCTTACAGACTTGACAGAACTATATTATGGGTTTAATTACATTATAAAACCCGTAATAAGAACATCACCCATTTACAAAATCACAGATTTTGAATGGGTCTCGATAACCTTGTTACTCGCTTTGCTCGTAATAAGGATTCGAACCTTAAATGACGGAGTCAGAGCCTCGCAATCTTTTTTCGAAACCGCCTATTTAAGCCATTTTTCAGACTTTGCATCTCTCAAAAATCTCTCAGAATTTTATTTTTGCTTAGAACCGCAAATTCGTATGAGAATTGCGAACATTATACTGAGGTGTCAAAAGAAACTCTAAATCCGCATTATTATTTGAATTACCATTAAATAATAATTTATCTACGAACGGAACAGGATTTACATCAGTTTTGTCATACTCTTTAATGTAAAAGCAAGAGTAGAAGCATTGTGCAAAAAAGCCGAGGTTGTCGGAGGGATTATTCCAACAACGCCAAGCACAATTAATGCAGTGTTAAACGACATAATAGAACGGTAATTCGACCTGATTCTTGCCATCAAAAGATTGCTTATTTCTTTAAGCGTTACAAGAGAATTCAAATCATCACTTGAAACGGTTATATCCGCAATTTCCCTTGCTATTGCAGCACCTGAACTTATTGCTATTCCGACATCTGCTTTACTCAATGCCGGTGAATCATTTATGCCGTCGCCCACCATAATGACAGAATTGCCGTCAGTTTGCATTTTTTCAATAAACATAGCTTTGTCCTCGGGCATAACTTCTGCATAGTATTCATCGATTCCCAATTTTTCTGCAACAGCCTTTGCCGTGCGTTCACTGTCACCGGTCATCATAACAATTTTGTCTATGCCGTTTGTCCTCAAATCGTCAAGCGTTTGTTTAATGTTGTCTTTTATAGGGTCCTCAATGCAAATCACGGCAACAAGTGTGCGGTTGATTGCCATATAAAGGTGTGAATATTCGTTTGGTATTGTATTGAATTTGTCTTGTTCATCTTGCGGCACAGTGCAGTTTTCGTCCTCAAAAACAAAATGATAACTGCCTACAACAACCTTTTCGTCGCCAACAAGGCTTGAAATTCCATGAGCTACAATATATTCAACCTTTGAATGCTGTTCGGCGTGGTCAAGACCTCTCGCCTTAGCTTCATTAACAACGGCATTTGCAACCGAGTGTGGGAAGTGTTCCTCAAGGCAAGCGGCAAGTCTGAGCATTTCAGCCTTGTCGTTGTTGCCGAATGTGATTATGTCTGCAACTTTCGGCTGTGCGTTTGTCAGCGTTCCGGTTTTATCAAAGACAATAACATTTGCCTTTGAGAGCGCTTCAAGGTATTTTCCGCCTTTAACGGTTGCGTTGTAATTACTGCATTCGTTGATAGCAGACAAAACTGCAACGGGCATTGTAAGCTTTAATGCACAGGAATAATCCACCATAAGAATAGACAACGCCTTTGTTACATTTCGTGTAATTGCATATGTAAATATCGTGCCGAACAAACTAAACGGAACAAGCTTGTCCGCAAGGTTTGATGCTTTGCTTTCAAGTGATGATTTTAGTTTTTCCGAATCTTCAATCATTTTTACAATTCTGTCGTATTTGCCTTGACCGTTAATCTGCGTAACTTTTATAATACACTCGCCGCTTTCAACAACCGTGCCGGCATACACACGAGAACCCACCGTTTTGTTCACGGCAACACTTTCGCCCGTAATAGCTGATTGGTTAACCGTTATACCTCCGTCGATAACCTCACCGTCAAGCGGTATCATATTGCTTGTGCGCAGAACAATTTTGTCGCCTACATTAACCTTGTTTGTAGAAACCAAAACCTCTTCATCATTTTTATTCTTTAACCACACTTTTTCAATTCCGAGCGACATTGTGTTTGCAAGGTCACTGACAGATTTTTTGTGGGTCCACTCTTCAAGAATTTCACCGATTTTGAGTAAAAACATAACACTTGAAGCCGTTTCGAAATCACCTCTTATAAGCGAAACCGTAATTGCCACAGCATCAAGAACCGAAACATTCAGCTGTCCTTTGGCAAGCGACTTCAATGCCTTTAATATATATTTTATAGATTTAATGTAAGCAAGAGCAATTCTTAAAGGTAAAGGATAAAATATTTTTCTGAAATAGCGCAAAGTGATTGTCATAATAAGCTTTTCTTCATATTCACGCTGAACAAGCCTTGCTGTGCCGACAATCTCAATGTTTTTCACTTCATCATTTTCAAAGCTGAAGTGAGCAAGAATTTCAATCAGTTCGCTCCTGTCAAAAGAATAATAAATAATCAAGTCGCCGGTTCTTTCATAAACCGTAACATCATCAATTCCGCTGATTGATTTCAAGTAAGCATCTGCCTTATCCGCTTCTTCAATTGTCATATTCTCTTTGCAAAAATGCACTCTCATTCTGTTTTTTGTTTCGTGCAAGATTTGACATTTCATAATATTTACCTCGAATTGAAAAAAGGCTGCCATAAAGACAGCCTTTTGATAATTTATGCGTTTGCAACAGCTGCGTCTTCAATAACACTCTGTTCTGCTTTTTCCTGTGCTTCGGCTGCTTTTTTCTCGTTAATTTCTTTAGCCTCTGCCAAAATATCGTTTGCGTTTTCTTTAACCTCTGTTACTGCTTTCATCACAGAGTCTTTAACTCTCAAACCAAAAGCCGCAGTGTGAGCATATGCTTTTTTAGCATCCTTGCTTCCCAAAGCCTTAACTCCTGCTGTGCCAAACAGCACACCGCCTGCAAATGCTGCCAATTCACTAATCATAATAAAATCTCCTTTCAATTTCGTTTTCGGTTTGTTATATTTACAAGATTAGCATTTCCTAACCTAATTCTTAATTTTTATTATATTCAAAAAATTATTGATGTCAACAATTTTTGACGCTATTTGGCAAAAATTCACAAAATATATTATATTGCTTGAAAAATCGAACTATAACGCTTGACAGAGTAATATAACAGTGTTATACTAAACACGATATAACAGTGTTATATGAGGTGTAAAAATGTCAAATGAAGAATCAACAACATTAAAAAATATATTGTCGGCAGGCAAAGCAGAATTTTTGGAAAAAGACTTTAACTCGGCTTCGCTTCGTAATATTGTAAAAACCGCCGGTGTAACAACAGGTGCATTTTATGGTTATTTTTCAGGCAAAGAAGCACTTTTTGCCGCTCTTGTTGAAGAGCACGCAAAAGCTATAATGAACATATTTATGTCTGCACAGGAATCCTTTGGAGAACTTTCAGATGAAGAAAAAATCAACCATATTGGAGTTGAAAGCCGAACAAGCCTTAACGAAATTGTTGATTATATTTATGAACATTTTGACGAATTTAAGCTAATCATTTGTAAAAGCGAAGGCACATCATACGAGAACTTTATTCATAATATGGTGGAAATTGAAGTTGAAGAAACCTATCAATTCATAGACGCTTTGCGTTCGCAGGGCAAGCATGTTCCAAACATAGAAAAAGCGGTTTGCCATATGATTGTCAGCGGTATGTTTTCGGGCATATTTGAGCTTATTGAACACGATATGAAAAAAGAAAACGCTAAAAAATATGTAAGCGAATTTCAAGATTTTTATATCGCAGGTTGGTCAAAAATTTTAGGGCTTTAAGTCCTTTAATTTTTAAATACGAGTTAGTGATAGCTAACTGAATACTTATATAGGAGGAATTAATTTGAAAGAAAAAAACGAGTCGAATTTTTTAAGGCTTATGGGATTTGCGGAGAATTATAAGTGCCTGACTTATATTTCTTTATTACTCAGCGGTGTCAGCAGTGCACTTGCTCTTCTTCCGTTTTATTATATATGGAAGATAATCAAAGAAGTGCTTGAGGTTATGCCAAATTTTGAAAACGCTGCAGGCATTGTGAAAAACGGTGTGATTGCGGTTGTTTTTGCTGTGTTGTCTATGATAATTTACATTGCGTCATTGATGTGTTCACACACAAGTGCATTTAGAGTTCAGGCAAATATGCGAAAACAGATGATGCACAAAATTGTACAATTACCTCTTGGGGAAATTGAAAAATTCGGAAGCGGAAAGCTGCGCAAAATTGTAAATGATTGCTCGGCTGCAACCGAAACCTATCTTGCTCATCAACTCCCCGATATGGTTGGCTCAGTTGTAACGCCTGTAGGATTATTGATTTTTTTATTTGTTTTTGATTGGAGATTCGGCTTAATTTCTCTCATTCCCATTGCTTTGTCATTTTTAATTATGATGGTGTTTATGACAGGCAAAACCCTCCGTCAGAAAATGGAGGAATATCAAAACGCACTTGATAATATGTCAAACGAGGCAGTTGAATATGTCAGAGGTATTCCTGTGGTAAAGGCATTCGGTCAAAGCGTATTCAGTTTCAGAAAATTTAAAAAATCTATTGATTCTTACAGCGAATGGGCAATCGCCTATACAAAAAATCTACGCTTGCCAATGGCAATGTTCACTATGCTGATTAACGGCATTTTTGCATTTATCATTTTCGGCGGATTGATTTTTGCAAAAGGCGAAATAACAAATGAGTTGATACTTAATATTTTGTTTTATGTAATTATCACTCCGATTTTAACAGTAACAATGACAAAAATAATGTTTCAAAGCGAAAACAAAATGATTGTTGCCGATGCATTTAAGAGAATTGACAGCGTTATGAACATTTCACCTTTGGAAGCAACAAAATGTCAAAAACCGACAGATGCATCTGTTCAACTAAAAAATGTAAGCTACAGCTATGACGGAGAAATTAAGGCAATTGACGATGTTTCTCTTGACATTAAATCAGGTCAGACAGTTGCATTTGTCGGTCCGTCTGGCGGTGGCAAAACAACGCTCGCAAACCTTATTACAAGATTTTTTGATGCAGACAGCGGTGAAGTTCTTGTAGGCGGAGTTAATGTTAAAAACATCGCAAAAGAGGATTTGACAAACGCCGTATCGTATGTGTTCCAGGACAGTAAGCTAATCACAGGCAGTATATTTGACAATATTCGCCTTTCAAAGCCGAATGCAGATTTGGATGAGGTTATGTCAGCACTCGAAAAGGCTCAATGTATGGATATTATCGAAAAGTTCGACAGCGGAGTTGATACCGTTATCGGTTCAAACGGTGTTTACCTTTCAGGCGGTGAGGCACAAAGAATAGCTATTGCAAGGGCAATTCTTAAAAACGCACCGATTGTTATTCTTGACGAAGCAACCGCTTTTGCGGATCCTGACAACGAGATTAAAATTCAAAAGGCTCTTAACGAACTTTCAAAAAGCAAAACCGTTATTATGATTGCTCACCGACTTTCAACGGTTCAAAATGCGGATTGTATATATGTTTTAAAAGACGGCAGGTTGATTGAACAAGGTAAATCAGGAGAACTCTGCAAACAAAACGGTGTGTTTGCAACAATGCTTGAAAATTATCTCACATCGGTTAAATGGAAGGTGGCAAAGGAGGAATTGAAATGATTGAAAAACTTATGCACAGATATGCGCTTTCAAGGCAGGGTGCAAAAGACTTGATAAAGGGTATTGTCGCTTGTACTTTGCAAAATATTTCATTTATGCTTCCCGTAACCCTGTTATATTTATTTGTTAAAGGATTATTGAACGGAAATGTAAAAAGGAATACGCTTTTCTTTGTAGGCGGAGCAATTATATGTTTGCTTGTTGTTTTTTGTGTAACGCTTTGGCAATATAATTCAACTTTTCTTGCAACCTATGTTGAAACAGGAACAAGAAGACTCACTCTTGCCGAAAAGTTACGCAAAATTCCGCTTTCCTTTTTCGCAAAAAAAGACTTGGCAGATTTAACAAGCACGATTATGGCAGATTGTACTTATCTTGAAACCGCATTTTCTCACTTTATTCCGCCGTTTGTCGGTTCAATGATTTCTACGGTAATAGTGGCGATCAGTCTTTTCTTCTTCAATGCCAAAATGGCAATTGCGGCACTTTGGGTTTTGCCTGTTGCCTTTATTATTGTCGGCTGTTCGTCCAAGGTGCAGGAAAGACTTTCCAATAAATCAATGAAAGCAAAAATTGCCTGTGCAAACGGTATTCAGGAATGTATTGATACTTTATCTGACCTTAAATCAAATAATGCCGAGGACAGATATTTAGTCACTCTTGATAAAAAGATTGATAATGTTGAGGAGAGAGCACTTAAAGGTGAATTTGGCACAGCGGTATTTGTTGCGAGTGCTCAAATGATTCTTAAGCTCGGTATAGCAACAACCGCACTTGTTGGCTCATCCTTATTGATAAAGGGCGAACTTGATGTTCTTACTTTCTTTGTGTTTCTGCTCCTTGTTTCTCGTCTTTATGACCCAATGCAGGCAGCACTTCAAAATCTGGCGGCAATAATCACCACCAAAACGAATGTCGCAAGAATGAATGAAATACTCGACCACGATATTCAGTCGGGCGATACAAAGCTTACAAATGACGGTTATGACATTGAATTTGATAATGTAAACTTTTCTTATAATGATGATGTTAAGGTTTTGACGGGTGTGTCATTTACCGCCAAGCAGGGAGAAGTTACGGCGCTTGTGGGTCCGTCAGGCGGCGGCAAAACTACTGTTTCAAGACTTGCGGCAAGATTTTGGGATGCCGGTGGCGGCAAAATTACCGTCGGCGGTATGGATATTTCCAAAATAGAACCTGAAACACTTTTAAGCCTTTATTCAATTGTTTTCCAGGATGTAACACTTTTCAATACCTCAATTCTTGAAAATATCCGTCTTGGTAAAAAGGATGCGACTGATGAAGAAGTTCTTTTTGCTGCAAAACTTGCAAACTGCGATGAATTTGCAAGTAAAATGCCGAACGGCTACAATACCGAAATCGGTGAGAATGGCTGCAATCTTTCGGGAGGAGAACGCCAAAGAATATCTATTGCACGTGCATTTCTAAAAAATGCACCTATAATACTCCTTGACGAAGCTACGGCTTCTCTTGATGTCGAAAACGAAACGCTTATTCAAACGGCACTTTCAAGGCTTATTAAAGATAAAACCGTTATTGTTATAGCGCACCGAATGAGAACGGTTGAAAATGCCGATAAAATTATCGTGCTTGCAAACGGTACCGTTGCAGAATCCGGCACTCCGAATGAACTGATGAATAAAAACGGATTGTTTAGGCATATGGTTGAACGTCAAACGGCCTCACAAAATTGGACGATATAAACTTATATACATAGAATAAATATCCACCCGCATAGTGGGTGGATATTTCAGCGTTTAAAATGTATTAAAACTGTTTTTTCTTATAGCCGCAATCGCAATACGGCCCGCCGGAAGCAAGGGTGTATTCACGCACAAAATTGGTGGTGCCGCCTGCTTCGCTCATGGTGTAGTCCAGATGGCACAGGGCGGGAGTCAGGTCGTATAGCCCCAGTTCTTTCATCAGCACGCAGATACCGCATTTTGTAAAGCGGCCTTCGTATCCGCTGCCGTCTGGGTATTCGTAAAACTCCATGTTCCACGAATATGGATTGCGGTCGGCGGCTTTCAAGGCTGCGGTGGCTTTCATACCGGCAATGTCCTTTTCGGTAAATTTACTCTTTCCACTCTTGCGGCAGAACCATTTCATGGGCTTTGTCATCATGGCATTCGCATAATACTCCGTCAGTCGCTCCACATCCGGGCGCTCAGGCATGGATAGAATGAATGCGCCGATCATTGCGCAGTTGACGATGTTCATCTTGAAGCGATCCGCTTTTTCAAATTCCGGCAGGTCTGAGATAATTGCTTTGTATTTTGGTTTTGCACTTTTAGCGATACCTTTTGCTGTATCGGAATCATAACCAAACACAGCCGTCAGCTGCTTTTGGAATGAGCCTGCAAACATCGTCCACATGCCCATGGGCATACCCAAGTATTTCATTTTCTGCCTCCAAATCTGATCTTTACAATCTGCATCTTCATCATTCCGTCACCTACCCTGGCGAGAAAACGGAAAAAGCCGCTGACGGATGGGTCTTTCAAATC
>OIYO01001096.1_pt1 | contig 16704 bp, 21 predicted proteins | sample 1588191 | NCBI WGS metagenome assembly OIYO01 (sample SAMN03283275) | human gut metagenome | biome: human-associated habitat; material: feces | host: Homo sapiens | place: Peru | collected 2012 | reverse complement strand
CTACCTCTCCTACTTGAATTACACGACCATTTCCAACAACATGAGTATAGAACCCGCTGTTAATGTCTTTATTATGGAAATAGTCTGCCTCGTTTTGAACTGTACTCTTTGAGTTTCCTGTAGAGTGAGCGTGAATTTGATTATAAGGTGCATAGCCTACTTGTGGTAAACCAGCCCTGATTCTACGTTCTACTGTATAAGCCATTATTCCCCTTTCTCGTCGTCTGTTTCAATTTCTGGTACATTTATACCTTTCTTCTTTAAAACGTTCACTAGCCCTTTAAATAATGGCGAGATTGAGCCAATTAAATAAATGAACTGTGCAACGAAGTAAAGCAATCCAATATCAATAACTGTCCCAGCGATACTTGCTGTAGCGTCTGACTTGGTTACGTCAAATACAATAAACAGAATCCATAAAGCGACGATTACTGTTAAATCAATAATAGCTCGTCTGCTGAATGGTGGATTCATTTTTGCGCCATCTTTAACCCATGTTGCGAAAAAGATTGACACAATCAATAAGGTTATTAAAATCATTTTAGTTACCATTTTAATTTACTTTCTAAGTTTTTATTTTATGAAATATACTGCCGAACCACGTGGAGTTCCAGTAGCTCCATTGCGCCCCCACCACTTAAAACGACCGTCTGGTTCTAAGTCAATGTGGAAAGAAAGGTCTCCACCAGCAAAGTGTCCGATTAATTCTTTTGTTGCATTCGGTCTTATTTCAGCAGGTGCTGGTGTAGAGAAATAAGTATTTTGGTTTATTGAAGATAACGAGCCAGACCAACGGACATTAACAAGTTCGCCTTTACGTTGCCAGTTACATGTTACACCATTACCGATATTAACAGAACCTGATGCCGTTTTTATTTCTTCGTCATTAGCTACAATTTTATCAAAAGTAGCTGTTTGCCCAGCTGGTCTACTTGCGCTTGTAACTTGTGATGAATTAGTTACAACAATATCAAAACATACTTTCAGTACGCCAGAATCATTATTAATATCTGTGTTATTAGAGGTGTTTGTTTTTTCTACCGTAAGAGTTACAGGGTTGCTTGTATTAGCTAATTCAATAACAGCATGAACATAGTTAGTAGATTCTGGGAAGAGTGTTACTGCATGGTCTGTAAGCTCGAAATAACGACCACCAGCTACAATAGAAGTATTAACATAAACTCTATTTAAAGCTGTATTGATTGGGTTTTTCCAGAACTTAACACGATAATTATCGTAGCTCATACCTGTTAACATCATGTATAGTTTAGCATCAGCATTAGCTGTTACTGGGAAATCGTCCCCGTTAGGACTAAAAAATGTATAGTTAGTAATTGTCATTAGCCTCGTAAGCCTCCTTCTGTTCCTTTACATGTCCAAAAGACACCGCCATAGATTTCATCATTAACCGGTATAGCGTCGCCCCAATTACGGAAAGCGCCCCCAGGGTCTACCGATACCATAAAGTTTCTACCTGACAAAGTACGCCATGAGAATTTATGTGTGTATTCTGGTTTAAAAGCGTTGTCTTGAATCCAACCAATGATAGCACCACCGCCGGGAATCCCACCGACTATTTTAATGTCTGCAAAGTTACCTGTAATTGTATTCCCGTTTCTGTATAGAACGAACTCTTGTAAAGCTGTACCGTTAATTGTGCTATAAATTGTAGGGCTTTGAAATTGGTTAGAGCGTTGTCCAGCGTCGCCTTTAATTTTCAATGTAGCTGTTTCAGTACTTTTGTTCACTCTGATATCTTTAGCTGTAAGAGTCGTCCCAACGTTAGTTGTTTCAGTAGATACCATAGTTTTAGTGATAAAGCTAGAATATACTTGTAAGTCATCAATCCAACCTTTGTTTTTAACTCTAAAGCCGTTAGCAAAAGTTACGTTGTTAGAGACGTCTAAGTTGGTCACGTTTGAGCTAGAAATATGAGCCTCTGTAATTGTTGCGTTATCAATAACACGAGTAGAAAGTAGCGGCGTAGTTTTGACGATAGAACCCGCATTAGTTTCAATTACCTCAATAGCACGTTTGTACATACCAGAACTATTATTAATGTCAGTTTCGTTAGAGTTATCAGCGTTCTCAACAGATAAGCTAACTGGGTCTGCTGGGTCTGACAAGTCAATGATTACATGGATATAGTTTTGAGCGCTTGCGTTCAAGTTCACTAATTCCTCGTGTAATTCAAAATAACGACCAGCCATAATAATAGAAGTGTTTACGAAAGTTTTAGTTAGCCCAGCCTCTGAAATATCTGCCCAGTCTTTACGCCCAAAGGTTGTATAATCATAACCCGAAAGCATTTGATAAAGTTTTCCGTCAGCGTCAGCGGTAACTGGATAGTCATTACCGTTAGGGCTGAAAAATGTATATTTTGTTATTGTCATTCTATTACCTTTTCTATAATTTGAGCGCCAGCTAGTACTGGATAATCTGTTATTGATAATTCAATTGCTTTGAATCGTCTACCGCTTATAGGATAGCCTGAAATGGACACAAATTGCCCCACGTTGTATTCTAAGTCGGTATATATCCTAACTGTCATGGAATCAACAAACGTTACGACAGCTGGCAAATATCCGCTTGTATGGTCTACTCGTAATGGTATAGTGTCGAACGGTTCTAATCGCCATTTTGTACCAATAGTTGCTGTGTATATCATAATGAAGTCCCTTCTATGAATGTTAAACGCTGCGAATCAGGTGTTAAGCTGCGGTCTGCTATATGTCCGTCGTACATTGTCCCGTCGTACCAAATCCGAACTCTATCATTAACTTGTAACGGATAAAGCTTATTTTGGTTAAAGTAGATTTTACTAATAGTACTGTCTCCTGTAACCTCTGATTTGATTTGAGCGTCAGTTGGTTGCTCGTCGTAAAACATTGTTTTCGTAATTCTAAGCTCTGGTAAGTCTCGCCCGTCCCCATTATAAGTTGACATTTTGACTAAGTTGCCGCTAGTGTTTATTGTGTAAGTTTCTCCGCTTATTGGGTACTTATCGTTTCCAGCGTCTTTAACAAACGTCTTAACAAAATTATAATTGGAACGTTCTGTTACCACTACTTTTTCTATAGTTGGGTTTTGAACTTCGTCTATACGTAATTCTTTACGGTGTCGTGTCCATTCGTCTGTTAACAAGCCTACTTGTAATTGAGGACTAGAAACACCAGTCATATTATAAGCGAAAGTGATAGGTTGTAACTCTATTTTAGCAAACGTAGCTTTAGCGAGGTCTTTCATCTCAACTGTATCGGCTTTCATGTTATATTTGATTTCCATGTTTGTCTCGTCCCAGTTAGCCATAGAACCCCAATACATAACTTGGTGGTTGCTAAGGGTTGTCACGATATTCCAGCCTGTACTAGCCCAACCGTAAATTTGAGCAGTAGGATAACTTGACCCCTCTATCATATACCAGAAATAGTTTTGCATTACTACTCTGTTATCTTCGTCTACGTCGGTTATAACGAACCACATAGATAAACGCTGCGAAAATACGTTACTTTCTGTAGTGGCTAATGAATTGTCCTCTGTAGTTAGAACTTCTACAACGTCCCCAACATAACACGGAATTGTCATAGTAGCCGAACTAGTAAATTCGTAGCCAGTCTGGAACACTTCGTAATCAAGTAAAACACCACGACCACGAGGAGATGGAATGCCTTTAGGATATAAGTTACCTGTAATTGGGTTAGCCTCTTTGTCGCGTTCCATGATATTAGGGTTGAAATTGTCGTATAAGTTGTATTCTAACACTAGATGAAATCCACCTTTCTTTTAACTGACATATTGACTTCACTAACACCGATTAATTCCATTGTCCCTTGTTGGAATTGTCTTGTTCTAAATCTGCTAAAGTCTAACGCTGGGAATTGATTGACTGTATTAGAACCAATAACAGCATTGTAGTATTCGTCATTAACGTCAGTATTAAATTGTATATTAGTTGGGACTGTCTGCATTTGTAACACGATAGCCGTGTACTCATTAAAATCCTTGTCTAAGAATCTAAGCCCGAACTTCATATCGCTTGGAGCTGGGTTGCTTGGTACAATTGTGGCAACAAAACTAAAGATATCTTTGTCTATTTCCCAATGACTAAACCGCTGTACGTTAGATTCCCCAAAGTATGTATAACTTGGTTCATCTGAATAAACGTATTTTCCTGTAGCATAAATTTTACTATATGCTGGGTTAAATTCTCCATTTTCGACTGTCTTAACTTGCAGCTTATCGAACTTGTACCATTTAGTTATCGGGTTGAAAGTGATTGATTCGCTAAACGTACCATTACAGCCGTAGCCCTCGGTCTTAGTTTGCTCGCTAAGGGCTAAGTCAGCATAAACGGTAAAGTTATCAGTCGTGTACTCTAACGTCACAAAATTCTGTCTTAAAACGTCTTGTACGAAGTCTGTAACTAATTGATAGTTTTCTTCAAGTGTTTCCCCGAAAGTTTCCATTTGAAACTCGATATCGGGGTGGCTTAAATTACTTGTGCCTTTAACCCCAATACCATTTGTTGCCCAGATATTATTTGAAATTACGATACCTAAGTTACTAGGAGCGTAAAATCTAAGTTTTCCATTTGTGACATCATACACCTTATTATCTGGACTATCTAAGTTTGTATGTATCTTATATTGTCTTACCATTATGCCCCCGCTCTACCTAATTTCTGCAATCTTGTTACTTCACGTGCTAACGCTGTTACGTTTTGTGTTCCGCCTTGAATGTTGAATGTATTGTACGTTCTGTTATCTGCTGACGTTACAGAGTTTTGTTCGATACCGTTTACCCCTGAACCATTGAGTTTAACATTTCCAATAGCTTCAACCATTGAACCTTTAAACAGTCCAGAAACTTTACCACTAATACCGTTAATAGCTCCGCTGATACCATTGATAACGTCAGTTACACCACCTAAAGCATTATCAATTGTTTTCTTAACGCCACCGAAGATATTAGCGAACCAGTCGCCGATACCACCGAACACACCTGTAATAGCGTCCCAAGCACCTTGTGCAATATTACCGAAAGCATTGAATACATTACCTACAATTTCTTTAATAGAATCAAACTTACTAGAGAACCAGCCAGCCACATTATTAAAGATATTGGTAATAGAGTTCCAAGCGTTACGAGCAAAGTTACCAAAGGTATTAAACGCACTTGATACTGTGTTTTTAACAGAGTTGAATATATTGCTGAACCAACCAACAACTACACTCCATACGCCTTGTATAGCGCTCCATGCTTGACTAGCAAAGTTGGCAATGTTTTGAAATACTTGATTAGCAAAGTTACCGATAGCTTGGAAAATAGGTGTAAAGAAGTTTTGGATAGACTGCCATACGCCATTAATGAAGTTACCCATAGCTTGAACAGCGCTTTGAATAAATCCAGCAACGCTTTGAACGATACCTAAAATAAAGTTCCATACTGTTTGTACAACGTTAACAAGACCGTTCCAGAGAGCTTGAATACCTTGTACTAAACCACGAACACCCGCTAGAATTAATTGAAGTACTAAGTTAATAATACTGAAAATCAAATTCCATAAAGCTTGATAGAAACTAATTAAAGGTTGGAAAAAGTTCATTATAGATTGAACGACTGTACCAATAAAGTTTGTAATAGTAGTCCAAACAGTTGTTGCCGTTTCAGATATACTAGTCCAAAGTCCTACGAAGAACTCTACAATGCCATTCCAAATATTTTGTGTACCTTGTACAATACCAGTCCAAAGTCCTGTAAAGAAATCGCCTATACCGTTCCAAGTATCTTGAATACCTTGCACAATACCGTTGAACCAGTCTACTAAACCTTGCCAGATACCTTTAGCACCGTCTACAATTCCGTTCCAAGTGTTAGAGAACCATTGACCCATACCACTAAAGAAATCTAATATGCTTTGCCATGCGTTCTTTAAGAAGTCTACAAAGTCAGCCCATATCTTCTTACCTGTTTCAGTTTGAGTAAAGAAGTAAACTAACGCACCTACCACAGCTACAATAGCAGCGATAACGATACCCCACACACCTAAACTCATAGCAGCAGTTAGAGCTTTCATAGCACCACCAGCTACAGTAACAGCAGCCTTAACAGCTTGAATTGTTTTAATTAAAGTCTGGAAAGCTTTGATACCAGCAATAACACCTTTAGAAATTTTGAATGCTGCGAACGCAACACTTAAACCAACGATAGCTGTCTTGATAACGTCGATAGCTGTCTTGCTTTCACTAATTTTCTTAACGAAGTTAGAGACTTTAATCATTACTGCTTCAAAGTTGCCACCTAATTGTAAAAGAAATTCTCCTGTGTTTTTGATACTTTCGTCCATTGTAGTGGCTTTTTCTGGTATTAAACCAAAGCCCTGTAAGAGTTGTTTGATAATAGACCATAAACTGCCAAATATATTACCTATAGCTTTAAAGCCGCCGACAAACAAATCTATAGCCCCGTTGTCCTCTAGTTCATACCATAATAACTGAATGTACTGAACAATGCCAGAGATAGCGTTGCCTGCAATTTCTCCCCAGTTAGACATTTTATCAATTAAGCCAGTAATGACAGGCGTTAAAGCCTCTAACGTTGGCAGCAAAGCAATTGACATTGTTTCATTGAAACTATCCCAAGCGTCGCTAATAGTTGTAACACCACCGCCAGAACCACTAGCCATTTTTTGCATAGCTTGGTCTAGCATATCCATTGAGACAGCACCTTTAGAAACCGCCTCGTTAAACGAACCATACTGTTTTAAAGTTGGGTTCATTTGCATAATCGTGTCTTTGAGTGACGCACCGAGAGCCGTGTTATTATCTGTTAACTGTCCAATATTTTCTGCTGAAACTTTTCCAGCTGCCGACATTTGACCGTAAGCTTGTACAACCCCTTTGAGGTTTTCCCCAGAACCCCCGAAAGCTTGGTTAGCCTTTACAAGTGCTTCTGTTTTGCCTACAGCCTTTTTAGCGTTGTCTCCTAAACCAATAAAGGTTGTAGCCAGTTTCATGGTATCTTCTGTATTGGCGTTGGTGTCTTTGGCGAGCTTTTGCATTGATTTGCTTACCATACCGAAGTCTTGGGCGTTGCCTTTAAACTTCATAGTATTTTGCAAAGCAATCATAGATTTTTGTGTTGCTGCTGCGTCAGACACCCAGCCTTTAAGACCGTTGCCAATTGCACTAATAGCGGTAGAGCCAATTTGACGCAAAGCACCTACAGCAATCTCTCTAAGACCGCTAAACTTGTTTTTTAGGCTATCTACTTTTTCGCCAGAGTTGCCTAATTCTATTTCGCCCTTAACGTCCCATGTTCCGTTTTTAAGAGCTTGCCCAGCCTCTGTTAATTCATTCTCTAACTTTTGGGCGTCTATAGCTGTATCATTTAATTGTTTTTGTAACTTTAAGAATCTGCCTTGATTGTCTGGGTTAATGTCCCCCAAACTTTTCATTTCTGCTTTTAACTTACTTGCTCTATCTTTCGACATCTGCAATTGTTTTTGTAAGTTCTCTTGCAGCTTGGCAGTACTTTTCATGTCGCTAGGGTCTAGCTTAATAGCTTTTCTTAAAGTGTTAGCCTCGCCCCTTAAAGCTTTCATGGCTGTGTTAACGCCTTTTAGGCTATTTTCAAAGCTTGCTGTATTACCAGATATTTCTATCTCGAATTTTGCGTTACTTGCCATAGATTATTACCCCCGTTTCTTTTTACGTTTCTTTTCGTCTTCTTTTTTCTTTTCAGCAATAATAGAAATCACTTTGTACACTACGTCTATTTCCATATCTAAAAACTGGGTTATATCTATGTCATTAGCACCTAAGAAAGTGATAAGCTCGATAGTTTGGTTATCTTTTTCTAACTTGTCTTTTTTCTTGATTAAAAGCTCTGATTTGAAAAAGGTCTTACCCTCATTCTTTTTAGCTTTTTCGCTAACGAAAGTAATACGACAATATTTTCTGATAAGGGCGTTTTTTGTAGGAATGTCTATACCTGAATTAAGGACGGTATCGTAACCGCCCTTACTTTCAGTCCATAGATTAAGTAACTTGTCACAGAAACCCTCGTAACGTTCCGTAAAGTCGTCAGGTACTATATCAGATTCAAAATTTCTCTGTAATTCAGCAAACTCATTCAAGTCGGTTATAAAATCAGTTTTGTTTAACTCTAAATATTTTATAGCGTCCCTTAAAATCATTTGTTACCTACATTCTATTCAATCTCTTTTTTCCAAAGTTCCATTAAAGCGTTAAGAGATTTGCCGTTAGTATCGAAAGCATGTGTTTCAAGATAGTCGGCATATTCTTGCTTAGCTTTAGTTAAGTCTGGCATAAACAAAGCCAAGTACAAGCCATATTGCATTGATTCCACGAACTCGGTCATTGCTCCGTCTTCGTCTTCATCAATTTTTTTCATTGTTTTTTGTTGTTTAAATAGGTCTTTACCTGTGATTAATTTAAATTTATATGCTGTTGATTGTTTTTTAGCCAATGTTTATACCATTCTTTCTATTCTAAGTGTTTAATTTTATTCTGGTTTGTCTGTTACTTCAAAAGTTGCTGAAACGTCTGTATAGCCGTCTGCGCTAAAGATAGCTGTATAAGTAGCTGGCGCAAGTGAGCCATTTACTGCTGGTTCTAAGCTTTCGTTTTGAATCTTAGAAGTTACCGCTACGTCTTCGTCTTTTGAGTTTTTAAGTGTTGTAGGAAGTACTACCGTTCCGTCATTTCCGCCATGTGTAGCTGTTTGAACGTCTTCGATAGTTGGTGCTACAAGTGTAACGCCCTCTCCGATTACTGTATCTGGCAACATAATGAAAAGTCCAGATTCCATTTTTTCCTCGAATGCTTTAGCTTGTTCGCCCCATACTTCAAACTCTGCGAAAGCTGTACCTTTACCAGCAACTTTATAGATTCCTGATTCTACAGCTTGTACTGCCATAGTCCATTGAATAGGGTCAACACCGTCAACTGAATCTGTTTCTGATTCTTTTGTAGGTTCAGCAGTTGGTGTCATAGCTGGGTAAACTTCAACACGCCAACCGTCCTCGAATCCGTCAGCAGTACGACGACGACCTTTAATTAAGTATTGGACGCATTTAGTTTTCCAGTTACCAGTTGAAACATATCCCAATCCGTTGCCAGTTTGAGCATGTCCAAGCCAGCTTTTACGCAAGCTTTGGTCTGTTTGAATAAATACCATTTCTCCTTGTAAGAGAGTAGCACCTTTTTTAACACCGTGGTCTGGGCGGTTATCTGCTGGGAAGTTAGCAGTTTCTGCTTGGTCCTCCATAGAGCCGACCGATACCATACCTGTTACAAGTTCTGCATTAGTGAACTGGATAGCGCCAGCCTCTCCTAACGAAATGTCAGCCAATACAAGCGCTTCATTACCCCAGTAAATAGCTCGTGGTGAGTAAGTTAATTCCATTTTTTATAATCCTTTTCTAAAGCTTTAAAGCCTCTGTGAATTTTTTGCCTTTGTTTAAAACCGCTTTAACGTCACGTTCCCCAGCCTTTTCGACTAGGAAGTACGTACCGTGGTAACCACTAGTATAGTCAGCTCGTGTCCCGTCTTGTACGATTCTTTTATTACCTTTTTTTAATACCTTAATATTCCGTGCTAATTGCCCTGTATTTTGGTATTTAGCATAAGTATATCTATGCCCGTGGCTCTTGATGATTTTAGTACGATTTCTAGCCACTTGGGCTTTTAATTTCGTCTCTGCCTCGAAAAATTGAGCGACTTGCTCTGTTATATCATCATTGAATAACTTAGCTATTCCTTTAGCGTTTATTTCTTCAAAGCTTGCCACGGTTCGCCTCCTTTACCGACAGGAAGATAAACGGACGTTTGATAGTTATACATGTGACTCTGTTCGCTCCAATTAACGAAGTTTAAGCCGTCTTGTGATAAATTAGCCACAGCTCCAACTAAAGGGCTGTCAACGCTTTTTACAGACAATACTAAACTATAGGTATAACCCATAACAAAGCTTGTATTATCCATTCTTATCACTTTACTATCTAAAACTGAAATATATAAGGTGTCTTCCTCAATAGTGTCAGATACACCGAAAATAATATCTTTAAAAGGGAATGTTTTCAAGTGGTTATAAAAGTCTATGTAACTATCAAATACCATTAGCGACAACCCCCTCTAAAGTCATTTTGTTATTCTTTGGGTTTCTTTCCCAAGTAGTAACTTTATATTTTTCGTTCCGTTCATCTAAGAAGTATTCAAAACGCAAGTCCGTTTCGTATTCTCCTATACTATCTAAAGCAAATCTATTTCTTTTCCCTAAACCTTGCATAGAAAATTCATCAAGTCTGACCTGTGATATTTTTTCTTTTGTAGCTTGCAAAGTAATAGGCTGCTCTACGTCTTCTTTAGCTCCATTTGACTTTGTAATAGTCGTTTTGACTAATAGAGTTACCTGCGTTAAAATCATCAGACACCTCCGTAATACATAAGTTCCTGTAAGCTTTGAAGTCGTTTCTTTTCGTTTTCAGCCCATTGGGTATTGGGTTCAGAAATATTATACAACCGACAGAATGAGGCTACGAACTCTTTTACAAGCTCGCTTTCCTCGTTCTCTTCGATACCATTCTTTTTGAGATGAATTAGCGCTTGCTTTCGCAGCATTTCTAACTTATCGTCATATACAGTTATAGCTTTTGGAATACCGATATATGTCTTAATATAATCTAGCATTCACTAGCCTTTCTATTAAGCGCCTGTTTGGTCGCTTACATTAACAGTAGCTGTATCTGTTAGACCGTTTACCGTTTTAGCTGTAATTGTAGCCTGTCCTTGTTTAGGTTGTGCTGTAACAAGTCCGTTAGCGTCTACAGTTGCCACAGTTTCGTCTGAACTTTCCCAAGTTACTGTTTTATCCTCTGCATTTTCTGGCGTTACAGTTGCTGTCAATTGTCGTGTTACGTTTTGCGCCAAGTTATTTGTTTTTGGTGCTACGGTTACCCCAGTTGGTTGCTGGGGAGCATTAGGGTGTAACTGTAATAACAGCGCCCGCTTTGTCTTGGTCTACATGTCCAGCTGTAAGTGTTTCAATCAAAAGTGCGTTTTCATTTGTTTTCCATTCAAATGCTTCAACACGGCTCAAAGCTTGCATGTCAACGTGGAATGCTTTATCACGAATAACGATTGGTGGCAAAGTGTCAGCCTCTGTAGCGTCTGATTTTCCAGTAAATTCTTTAACAGAATCAACTGATTCATAAACACCAGCATAAACAATGATTTCATCAATTCCAAGCAAGTCAGCAATAGCACGGTCAGAGTTAGCGATAACACCCAAAGCGCCTTTATAAGTTGTACGCAATTCGTTCAAGAGTGCTGTACGTTGAGCAGAAGTGATGATGAGGTAACGAGTTCCAGCTTTACCACGTACAAAGTCAATTGCTTGCTCGATACCATTTTGGAAAGCACCTACGCCTGTTTCAGCGTCTGCTGCACCAGTAACGGCTTTAATACGTTCACGTGAACCTTTTTCAAACAATTTAGATTCTTCGACAATTGAAGTAAATCCGTTGTCGTCTGCGCCTGTTTTAGCGTCGTATTTACCCTCGATAAGCGCAAGTTCTACGATTTTATCTACAATAGCTTGTGTCATTTCAGCTACTAACAAGTCCCAGATTTCGTTAAAGTTAACGTTAAGTTTTTTGATACGTTCTGCAACTTTTTGGAGTTTGTAAACCATAACTGGCTCAATTTTAGACTCTTTAATAACAACAGCTTGTTCTTTTTTAGATTCTCCGTCTTTGTGGACTCCAGCACGGTTATAGTTGTTGTCTGCTGTACGTTCGCCAGCCTCCATAGAACCGTTAATAAGCAAAGCTCCTACAGTTGTTACACGGAAGATTTTATAAACTGGGTTAGCCTCTAAAAGTGAGCTGTTGATAGCTTCGACGAGTTTACGTGGCATGAAGAAGTTGGAATTATTTTCATCTCCGTCTACTGTTACGTCGTTTTCTTTGAGTTTTGCGTTCCAGTTATTGAGAATTTCTTTTTTCTTAGAGTTTTTAAGAATGTCGATTAAGTCAGTTACTGCGTTTTGAGATTCAAGATATTTAGACACGGCTTTATTTCCTTTGCTTTCTACTGTTTTGTTTTCTTTAAGTTCGTTTTCTAGTTTGATGATTTCGATTTCGTTCTCTTTGATTTCTTTATCCATTTTTTGGAAAGCTTCAAGACCGTTTTCGACTGGTGTATCTTTTAGAGTTGCTTTAAGTGCATTTGTTGCCTCGATAAGCTCTTTAAGTTTATTTTTAGCCTCGATTTTTTCAATTTTGTTCACTATATTGCTCCTTAATTTTATTGATTTTTTCAACTTCTTCTTTTAAAGCATTTTCTTTTTCTTTTAGCGAATTTAAATACTCGTTGCGTTCTGCAATCAAATCATCACTAAATGAATTTTCTAATACTTTTGCGTTAGGGTCTGCTGGTACAGATACCAAGCTAACTTCTTTTAACAGAGCTTTGTTAACAATTACGTCTCCGTCGTCGTCAAAGTCATAATCTGTCAAGTAATAAGCTACTGATACGTGACTTAATGCTCCATTCTCTACGGCTTTTCTAACTGCTGCGTTAGTTTCGTAGATATCAAAGTCTGTCATGTACTGGTTGCGTTCTTCGTCGTAATAAGTACGTCCGTCGCCTACAATTTCCCCAGAGCTTTCTCCGTGGTTATAAAGTAGTAAGTGACGTTCAGAATTAAACTCTAAACTATTAGGTTTCAAAGTCAATCCATTACGATTTTTAACGCCAACGTCAGAACAGATAGCCTTTTTGCTGATAGATCCGTCTTCATTCTTTACCAATTCAATCTTGGCAGAATTTCTAACTAGTTTCATCTTCTGGCTGTTCCTCTTTCTTTGTTTGTGTTCTTTCAGCTTTTTGCTGTTCAATCAAATCATCAAAGTCCTCGACGATTACGGCATTACGGTTTGTAAAGTACTTGTCGCCGCCCTCGATAGGTTGCTCGCCCATTTTAATACGCATTTCGTTAATGGTAAATACAGGAGCGTTAGTATTTTCGTGATACAAGTCGATTAGCTCTTTAAGCGTTGCGAACTTGAATAATTGATTGTCAATAATAATACGTTGGTAATACATGTTACCAGCGATAACTCTACGGTTATTAGTACTTAGCAGCTTGTAAGTCAATTCTTTTTCTAGCTGGACTAATAAAGGAATAATAGTAGAATTATAGAAGTACATTTGTTGCTCTTGGCTTGCTGTACCGTTTAGAATCTCTTCACTCATAAAGAAAGCGCCAAGAAGTTCAGACTTAATCAAGTCTATTTCTTCTTTGTTAAGTACGGAATAATCTTTTTTAAGCTCGATTATTTCCCCTTTAGCGTCTATCGGTGTAATACCATTATAGCTAGAATTAGTTTGCAAACTTTCGATAGTTGCCTTAACTTTGTCTTTGTACTCTTTAACGTTGTCTAAGTCCAGATTGGCATTAACTTTATATAAAGCTCGAATCTTACCTTGTACAAGTTTTTCTGCTATAGCGTCTAAAGCGTTATCTAGCAAGCTTGTATCTGTGTTGGTGTAAAACGGACTAATAAGGTTAATTGTTTCATTCTCTGGCATATCAGCGTCTGTATCAATAGGAAAGCGTAAGTCTGTTAGGATTCCTAAACGTTCGTTATAAACAGGCACTAGCTTAACTTTTTCGTTAACCATTAAGCGCTTAACAACGTCAGACCAGAAAGCAATTGAATTAATTTTACCTTTGGCAGACCAGTTTAAAACTTCGTCAATATCAGAGCCAGCCATACTAATTAAAGTATCTGCGCCATTCTCGTTTTTCTTGTATTTAACATGATTAAACGAAACTTTAGAAACTTCACTAGCTATTTTATTTTGAATATTAATAGCATAACTGGAAGTAAATTCTGCACTAGCTGACATGTCCCAGTTTGGTACTCGTTGCGTCTGTTGATTGATATTACCACGATAAATTTGTACAACTTTTCCGAATAGGTTCATTTCTCCTCCTTTCCTAAAAGAATAACTTGCCTTTACCTTGTTTGTCTTCTCTTGTCTTGCGTTTATGACAATCAAAACAAAGTAATTGACAATTGTCAGGGTTCAGCGCTATATCGGGGTTATCTACATTGTCCCATGTAAGCTCTATAATGTGGTCTACTTCATACCGTTTAGCATTATATGAACCGCATATTCTACAAGTGTTTTTGTCTCTGTCTCTAACAAAGTTTCTAACTGCTATCCAATCTTTACCGCTGTAAAAACCAGACTCCCTAACTGTTTCAACGTCATATCTCATTATCACTTACCAACATTTCTAATGACATAGTAGTAGCCAATGTAGGGTCTATCTTGTCTTTGTCAAGTTTTTTAATATACATTATATCTTTCATACCACCTAATTTAATAGCAGTATTGCCGAACGCCCAACGCAATAGAGGTTGTTTAAACTTAATCGTCTTAGACATCATCTTAGATTTAAGCAGCTTAATGTATTCACTCATTGCAAAACCTTGTCTAATTGGCTTTTGATTGTCCTTGTTCATATCGAAAAAGTAGCGGTCAATTAGAGGTTCTAATGGTTCGTATAAGTGAGGGTCATAGCCTATTTTGGCGTACCTACAGCCAGTATCTTTTCTAAACTTAGCCATATAAGGTATTAAGTCATTAACATTAATGATTTCGCTATCTAATAAGATTAATGAGCCGTCGTCTATAAACACGTCCCAAATTTCTTTTTGTTCTTGGTCTAATTGCTCGTACTGTTTCATAATTGAGAACGATTGATTATAAGTATAAGTTGTCCCGTCTACGTCACATGTAAAGGCTATCGACGTCAAGTCTCCTACTAGTGACAAGTCAATACCGACATAAGTTTTACGACCCTTAAACACGCTAATATCGAAGTCTTGCAACTCTGTATCTTGCGCTGTAAAGTAGTAAGCTGTATCTTGCATTGCCAGTCCCATAGAAAAGGCTAAGAATTTAATCTGTAAGCTTGGGTCTCCTTTGGCAAGTTCATACTCTTTGGTAACAGCTTCCCAAGTAGGAATATGACCGATTAGCGGTAAAGCTTTAGTCCAGTTTTGTTTTACTTTAACCTCGTCAACATTAGGCAGTCTGTATAACAAGTCAAATGACCTATCGTTCCAAAACTCCTCTTCACTAGTAAAACGAGCTATCATCTTATCATATAAACCCTCTCGTTTAGTTCCACCAGAGGTAATATAAATAGATTGCCAGTTAGCTTGTTTCATACGTGAACCCTTGTTAACTGATTCTGTTATGTCGTCGCCATAAGTGTGAACCTCGTCAAAGATATTCAATGAACTGTTACCACCTTGCGCTCGTAACGTGTCATTGGTTTGCTTTTTAAACGTCGTATTAAAGCTTTCAAATTTAAGACCTTGCTTTGTACTACGAAAGATATTAGATTCGTTATACGTTCTCAATAAAGGGCTTGCAACTGTCTGATTCCGTACCTGTTCAAATACGTGTCTAGCCTGTTCATTATCATAAGCGATAACTAAAGCCTCCCCACCAAACTGCTGGCTCATAATAAGCCAATTTAAAGCACGAGGCGCCATAAACGAACTCTTACCAGAACCACGACCCAAATTAAAGAAGATTTCGTTAGTTAGCATGACTTGCCCTTTAACAGGGTCTATCATATCATAACCAAGCATTAACTCAACCCACCATTTTTGTGTAGGCAGTAGCTCTATCTTTTTAAGCTCCCCAGTAGTTAGATAGAAGTTATCTTCTACCCAGTCAATATATTGTTGTACTCTGTCATAGCGATAAATATATTTTTTATGTATCCTTATCTGCTTTCTAATAGTACGTCTAATATCGTCATTGATTAGAACGCCAGTCTCTTTGTTCCAATCTAACATTTTATTTAAGTAATACACTTTAAACCTCCTCTATATCAATAATAAAGGGTTTGCCTAAAGCTTTGTAAGTTACTTTAAATTCTTTTTTGCATTTAAGGCACTTTTCTAAGTTTTTTGGATAATCTCCACCATTCAATCTTTTTATAATTAATAGTCTGTGTTTGTGCATATAACCTCCTAAAAGTCCGTAGGTACTTCAATACCCTCTGGGACTTCGTAGTTTTCAAGGTTATATTTACTTGTTGCTTCAATAGCCTCTTTGAGTTCCATAGCACCCATTTCAGCCTCTTTAATCTTAGCAAAGTTAACACCGTCATATAATTGAGGGTTGCCAGCTTTAGCTACAAAGATACTTGCGTTAGTGTCTATGTCGTACTCTTTAGTCTTGACCTTAATTGATTTAATAGTTTTGCCGTCTGCCTCGTATACCGTTTCTGTTTCAGTTAGTGTACGTGGTCTCATTTTGGCTTGTAAGGCACTTTCAGCTAGAGATAACATATTTGACCTTGCTACCTTTTTAGCGTCGTCATAAGCGTCTATATTAGCGTCTCGCCACTTTCTAAACGTAATAGAACTTGTATGTAACGCTTTATATATTTCGTAGTCTGCGATACCGTCAGCCACTTTGTCTAATATCTCTTGTGTGATTTCAGGTGTCATCATTTCTTCTAATGCACTTGGACGACCTTTACTTTTAATTGGATACTCGGTCACTTGTTACCTCCATTTCTTTTAGATTTTCATTTATTGTTAGAAAGCCTGTATTTGCTCTCTAAGCGTGTTTCTTATTTCC
>OIYO01001095.1_pt1 | contig 16714 bp, 12 predicted proteins | sample 1588191 | NCBI WGS metagenome assembly OIYO01 (sample SAMN03283275) | human gut metagenome | biome: human-associated habitat; material: feces | host: Homo sapiens | place: Peru | collected 2012 | reverse complement strand
GTGTGAAATACACTTTAATTATTAGAAAGAAGGATGTTAAAATGACAAGAATAGACATTATTTCAGGTTTCCTGGGCGCAGGAAAAACAACCCTGATCAAAAAACTCCTCGGAGATGCACTGAAAGGCCAGCAGGTTGTTCTGATCGAGAACGAATTCGGTGAAATCGGAATCGACGGAGGCTTCTTAAAAGATGCCGGTATCGAAATCCGTGAAATGAACTCCGGCTGCATCTGCTGCTCTCTTGTGGGAGACTTCGGCGCAGCATTAAAAGACGTTATCACCAAATATCACCCGGACCGCATCATCATCGAGCCGTCCGGCGTAGGTAAACTCTCCGACGTCATCAAGGCTGTAGACGGTGTAGAAAAAGAAGCAGGCGTAGCCCTGAATTCCGCAACAACCGTAGTCGACGTTATGAAATGCAAAATGTATCTCAGAAACTTCGGCGAATTTTTCGAGAACCAGGTTAAGAGCGCAGGAACTATCATCCTGAGCCGTACCGATAAGGCTGACACTGCAAAAGTAGAGGCAGCAGTAAAGATGCTCCGCGAGCTGAATCCGGAAGCACACATCATCACCACACCGGTTGAAGTTCTGGGCGGCAAGAAAGTGCTCGATACCATGGAAGGTGCGATCATTAACCTTGAGCAGGTAGAAGAGCATCATCACCACCATCATGACCACGACGGCGAGTGCTGTTGCGGCCACGATCACGACGAGGAGCATGAGCACCATCACCACGATCATGATGACGAGTGTGGATGCGGCCATGATCACGACCATGAGCATCATCATCACCACGATGACGAGTGCGGATGCGGTCATCACCATCATCACGCAGACGAAGTTTTCACAAGCTGGGGTCAGGAGACTGTGAAGACCTTCACCAAAGAGCAGATCGAAGGCATCTTAAAGAAACTTTCCGAGGATACCGCTTATGGTATGGTTCTTCGTGCCAAAGGTATGGTAGCAGGCGCAGATGGACAGTGGATCTATTTCGATATGGTTCCGGAAGAGTACGAAGTACGTGACGGAGCACCGGAATTCACCGGAAGAATCTGTGTCATCGGTTCCAAATTAGCAGAAGATAAGCTGGCAGAGCTGTTCGGACTGTAAAAATACAAAGTAGCTGCGAAAATTACGGTCCGCAGGGTACCTGTGAACTGTAGTGAAGCTGCCGCATCAGAAACAAAATCCGATGTGGCAGCTTTTTTCTTGATTTAGAGACAAAGCAAAAGGTACGCTCGGAATCTCAGCCGCAAAAGCAAGTGCAGAAAGATTCCGGGAGTACGTCAAAGACAATGGAGGTACAAAATGTACGAAGAAGACGAAGTAGAAATTCCGATTTACCTCATAACAGGATTTCTGGAGAGTGGAAAAACCTCTTTTATCAATTTTACCGTAGCACAGGAATATTTCCAGATTGACGGACCGACCCTTCTGATTACAACCGAAGAGGGTGAGGTAGAGTATGACGAAAAAGAACTGCTCAAACACAATACCGTACTGGAAATCGTAGAAGGACCGGAGCAGTTTACCTTAGATTATCTGAAAAAACTGAACCGTAAATATCGCCCGGAGCGTATTATTCTGGAATACAATCCGCTCTGGAGCGTAAAAAAACTCGAAGAAATGGAGCTGCCGCGCGGCTGGGGCATTGTACAGGAGATTGTGACGGTCGATGCAAGCTGCTTCCAGATTTATATGCAGAATATGAAATCTGTTTTCATGGAGATGGCAAAAAATGCGGATATGGTTATGTTCAACCGCTGTCGTCCGGAAGATCCGCTTCCGGCATTCCGCCGCAGCATCAAAGTAGTCAATCAGGCATGCGACGTTCTGTTTGAGAACGAAGAAGGCGAAATTGACAACATTTTTGAGGATCAGATGCCGTTTGATACCGATGCCGATGTGATCGAGATTGATGATGCCGATTATGGAATCTGGTATGTCGATATGGGCGACAACCCGGAGCGTTACGAGGGCAAGACTGTTCATTTCCGCGGTATGGTATTAAAGAGCAAAGATGTCGGAGCTGATTTCTTTGTTCCGGGCCGTATGGCAATGACCTGCTGCGCAGATGATACTTCTTTTATCGGCTATGTCTGCAAATGCGCAAGCGCTAAATCTCTCGTGATGGGTTCCTGGGTTGACGTGACTGCAACCGTAAAGTGGGGCTATATGAAGGTTTACGACGGCGAAGGCCCGGTTCTGTATGCAAAAGAAATCAAACCGACCAAAAAGCCGGAGAGTGAGCTGGTATACTTTAACTAAGCATTGCCGAAGCGTTTCAGCGAACAAAAGAGCAGGAAAACGACTGCTCTTTTATTCGTGTTCTTTCATTCGGCAGATGGAAAAACAATACATCATTTTCCGGTGCGGCGGAGCAGCTATTCGGTTATGCGCAAGTAGCGAAGCGAATTACGAATATCCGCTTTGGCCGCGGCGTGAACAAAAACTGCGCCGGAAAATGGTCTGATGACAGGAGAATTTATGTATATTATAGTAGGTCTGGGAAATCCGACGCGCCAGTATGAGGGCACGAAGCACAACGTCGGATTTGATACCATCGATTATCTGATTGACGAATATCAGATCCCTTCCTCCGGTACAGGCCACAAGGCACTGTTCGGAAAAGGTATGATCGCAGGTCAGAAGGTCATCGTTGCAAAGCCGATGACGTATATGAACCTGAGCGGTGAGTCCGTGCGGGATCTGGTGAACTATTACAAGGCAGATCCGGAGAGCGAGCTGATCGTGGTGTATGACGATATCAGCCTGGCACCGGGACAGATCCGCATTCGTAAAAAAGGAAGTGCGGGCGGCCACAACGGCATCAAAAACATCATCGCCAATCTTGGCACCGACCGCTTTATGCGTGTGAAGGTCGGTGTCGGTGAGAAACCGAAAAACTGGGACCTGGCGGATTATGTGTTAAGTCCGTTTACGAAAGACGAACGTCCCCTTGTAAATCTGGCGATCGAGCATGCGGCAAAAGCAATCGAGCAGATGCTGAACGGGGATGTGGACGCAGCCATGAATGAGTATAACCGCAAATCTGCAAACCCGGCAGAGTAAGGAAAATGAAAGCGTTATTAGAACCGATCAAAGAAATTGCCCGTTTTGACGAGCTGTTCCGTGACCTGAAAAAAGGAGCCGCAGGTGTGACGGTGATCTCGGGCTGCCTGGAAAGCCAGAAAGCCCACATGATCGCCGGTCTTTCCGAGGATGCCCCGGTGCGGCTTCTGATTGCGGAAAATGAATTAAAAGCAAAAGAATTATATGAGGATTACCGGCTGTACGATCCGGAGATGCTGTATTATCCGGCGAAGGACCTGATTTTCTATCAGGCAGACATTCACGGAAATCTGCTGATCCGGCAGCGGCTTCAGGTGATCCAGGCACTTCTTGAGCGGAAGGAAGTTACCATCATCACCAGCGTGGGGGGATGTATGGACTTTCTTCTGCCTCTTGACGTGTTCAAAAAACACTGCATCCATCTGCGCAATGACAGCGAACTCGATCTGGATAAAATAAGAAAAGAGCTGGTACGGCTCGGCTATGAGCGTACCTTTCAGGTGGAGTCGACCGGTCAGTTTTCCGTTCGTGGCGGCATTCTCGATATTTATCCGCTGACGGAACAGAACCCGATCCGGATTGAGCTCTGGGGCGACGAGATAGATTCCATCCGAAGCTTCGACGCGGAGAGTCAGCGGTCGATTGAAAACCTCGAGGAAATCACGATTTATCCGGCATCGGAGCTGATTTTAACAGAGGATACAATCGCGCGCGGCGTAAAAGCCATAAAAAAAGAGGCGAAAGCGCAAAGCACAAAATTCCGCGACAAAATGATGACAGAAGAAGCGGCACGGATCCGCCATGCGGCAGAGGAAATCTGCGACCAGATCGGAGAAGGTGAAATTCTGCAGGGAGCCGAACAGTATCTTCATTATTTTTATCCGGAAACCGTTTCTTTTCTCGATTATTTGCCGGAGAGCAGCCGCATTTTTCTCGATGAACCAAACCGTATCATCGAGTGTGCCACCGCGCTGGAAACGGAGTTTCAGGAGAGCGTGAGCCACCGTCTCGAAAAGGGATATCTTCTGCCGGGGCAGGCGAAGCTGATGTGCAGTACATCGGAACTGACAGCGAGACTGAACCGCCGCGGCTGTGTTGCCGTGTCACTGATGGAGCCGCAGAAGGGCGAGTGGAATATCCGTGACGAGTTCAGTGTGACGGTAAAATCGGTCAATTCGTATAACAATCAGTTCCCGCTTCTGGTAAAAGATCTGAAATCCTGGAAAAAGGCGGGTTACCGTATTGTACTGGCGAGTCCGTCGCGGACGAGAGCGCAGCATCTGGCGGAGGACCTGCAGAATGAGGAGATTCCGGCCTTTTACAGCGAAAACGAGGAGCGTGTTCTGAACCCGGGCGAGGTCATGCTGATCCACGGCGCGGCCCGCAGAGGCTTTGAATATCCGATGCAGAAATTTGTGCTGATCACAGAGACGGATATTTTTGGAAAAGAGAAGAAGAAAAACCGGAAGAAATCGGAGTATTCCGGTCAGAAAATCCAGAATTTTGCGGATCTTTCGATCGGTGACTATGTCGTGCATGAGAGCCACGGTCTTGGTATTTACCGCGGTATCGAGAAAATTGAGATGGACCGCGTAACGCGTGATTATATGAAAATCGAGTATGCGGGCGGATCGAACCTCTATGTGCTGGCCACCCAGCTCGATACGCTGCAGAAGTATGCGTCCGGTGAAGCTGCAAAGGTGCCGAAGCTGAATAAGATCGGCGGTCAGGAATGGAATAAAACGAAGACACGGGTTCGTCATGCGGTAAAAAATATCGCACAGGATCTCGTGAAGCTGTATGCCGAGCGGCAGGCGTCATCCGGCTATCAGTTCGGAAAGGATACGATCTGGCAGAAGGAATTTGAGGAACTGTTTCCGTTTGAGGAAACGGACGATCAGCTTGCGGCGATCGAGGCGACAAAGGCGGATATGGAGAGCAAAAAGATTATGGACCGTCTGATCTGCGGCGATGTCGGATACGGCAAAACCGAGGTTGCGATCCGTGCAGCGTTCAAGGCAGTACAGGAGAGCAAACAGGTCGTTTATCTCGTTCCGACTACCATTCTGGCACAGCAGCATTACAATACGTTCGTTGAGCGCATGAAGGATTTTCCAGTGCGCGTTGATCTTCTGTGCCGCTTCCGCACACCGGCAGAGCAGAAAAAGACGCTGGAGGATCTGAAAAAAGGACTCGTGGACATCGTCATCGGAACACACCGCGTACTGTCAAAGGATGTGAAATTCAAAGATCTTGGCCTTCTGATTGTCGATGAGGAGCAGCGGTTCGGCGTGACGCATAAAGAAAAAATTAAACAGCTGCAAAAGAATGTGGATGTTCTGACACTGACGGCGACGCCGATTCCACGTACCATGCACATGAGCCTGATCGGCATCCGCGATATGAGTGTGCTTGAGGAAGCGCCGCAGGACCGCCAGCCGATCCAGACCTTTGTCTGTGAATACAATGAAGAAATGGTCCGCGAGGCGATTAACCGTGAACTGGCGCGGGGCGGGCAGGTTTACTATGTCTATAACCGTGTCCAGTCGATTGCGGATATGGCGAACACGATCCAGAAGCTCGTGCCGGATGCAAATGTGGGATTTGCGCACGGACAGATGAAGGAGCGCGAGCTCGAGAAGATCATGTACGGCTTTATCAACGGAGAGATCGATGTGCTCGTGTCGACGACGATCATCGAGACAGGACTCGATATTTCGAATGTCAATACCATGATTATCCACGATTCCGACCAGATGGGACTGTCGCAGCTCTATCAGCTCCGCGGCCGCGTCGGAAGATCGAACCGGACGTCGTATGCGTTTCTGATGTATCGCAGAAACAAGATGTTGAAGGAAGTGGCGGAGAAACGCCTTCATGCGATCCGTGAATTTACGGAGATGGGAAGCGGTTTTAAAATTGCGATGCGTGACCTTGAGATCCGCGGCGCCGGAAATCTGCTGGGCGCGGAGCAGTCAGGCCATATGGAGTCGGTCGGATACGATCTCTATTGTAAGATGCTCGCAGAGGCGGTCCAGGAGGCGAAGGGCATCGCACCGGCAGAGGCGTTCGAGACAACGATTGATTTGAATGTCAGTGCTTATATTCCGGACAGCTACATTAGCAACGAGGCCCTGAAGCTTGACACATACAAGCGAATTGCGGCGATTGAAAATAAGGAAGAGTATGAAGATATGACAGAGGAGCTGACCGATCGCTTCGGGGAACCGCCGAAAAATGTGCAGAATCTTCTGGCTGTCGCAGAACTGAAAGCGCTTGCGCACTGCGCGTATGTGACGGAGCTGAAACAGATGGGCGATTCGGTACGCGTCACTTTGCAGCAGCATGCCAAAATCGATGTGGCGCGGATTCCGGAGCTGCTGCAGAAATACCGCGATGAACTGAAATTTCAGATGGAGTCGCTGGCGTTTGTCTACACGCCGCGGCGGAGAAATTCGAAGGAAAAGATCGATCTGCTGGAGAAGAGCCATGCACTGGTGGAAGATCTGCTGCGGATCACACAGGAGTGAAACACTCGCATACCCCCAAAATCGTGTGAAAAAGGCGTGAACAGGGAAGAAAAAAGTTGCTCTGTATCAGCAAAAAGGGTATAATAGAAAAAGCGTTTATAAAAATCGATGCAGGACCGGAAATTCGAACGTGTAAAAAAGTCGGGCATTTGAAAGCCCCGGACAGTTTTGAAAAGGTAAATTCTTTTTGAGCATACATTTCATCCTGCATGAGGAGGAAGTAATGAAAAATTTAAAAGCAAAAGCAGTCTGCGTTATGCTGAGTGCTTCGATGGCAGCGATGGGACTGACCGGCTGCGGTTCCGAAAATGTGGACGGAACAAAAACGGCAATTACCGTAAATGACGAGTCGATTACACTCGGACAGGCAAATTTCATGCTGAGATATCAGCAGGCCACCATGTACAATTATTATTCCCAGATGTATTCGATGTACGGAATGCAGATGCCGTCTGAGATGTACGACAAGGAAGGCGACGATGGAAAGACCACCGGGGAAACGTTCAAGGAGCAGTCTCTTGAGACGATCGAAAAAGAGCTTCTGATGCGGCAGCACGCAGAGGAATATGGAATTTCCCTGACAGATGAGGAAAAACAGCAGGCGAAAGAGGCCGCACAGGCATTCGCAGATAAGAACGGTGACGATGTGATGAAAAAGCTGCACGCAACCGTTGAGGATATCCAGGATGCGCTGGAGCTGTATGTTATCCAGACCAGAATTTACGATCCGATCATCGCAGATGTAGATACCGAGGTATCGGATGAAGAGGCAAAACAGACCTCCATCAGCTACATCACGGTATCCACAGCAGGAACCGAGAAGGATGACGATGGAAAAACGATTGATTTGACGGACGAGGAAAAAGCGGCAAAGAAAGAAATCGCACAGAGATTCCTGGATCTCTTAAAAGAGTCTGAGGATCCGGCCACCGCATCGTTTACCGATCTGCGCAAGGAGCTGAACGATCAGTTAAATGCGGAGAATACCGCAGATTCCACCGATTCTGCTGACAGCTCCGATGAGAGCAGCTCTTCTTCCGATGCTTCCGACACAAGCGCATCCGACGCTTCAAGCGCGAGCACATCGAGCAGTTCCGCCAGCGATTCCTCCTCTGAGGTTTCTTATCTGACTTCTTCCGAGACATCCTTTGGAACCGGATCGGAGAAAGACGATGACGATACCTGTTCTCTTGGAGATAAGGTGGCGGAAGAAGCAGCAAAGCTGAAGGATGGCGAGTATTATGACGGTGTCATCGAAGGCGATGATGCATATTATGTGATCCGTGTAGATAAAGCATTCGACGAGGATAAAACCGAGTCCAGAAGACAGACCATCATTTCCAACCGCAAATCGGATAAGTACAACGATACACTGGACGGATGGGTAAAGGAGAGCGATATCAAGGTCGCATCCAACTGGAAAAAGCTTGAAGTAACGGACGCAGATCTGTATACGATGACAGTTGACAGCGCTTCTACAGATTCCACAGATGGAACCACAACGGACAGCACCACAACAGACAGTACAACGTCTGACAGCACGACATCAGGCAGTACCGAAACGACATCAACAGGCAGCACAAGCGATGCTTCGACATCCTCAGGCTCTGCGGAATAAAACATACGATTATGACAGAAAGCAGCCAGATCCCTAAAGTGGGCCGGCTGCTTTTTGGTGTCCGAAAATACTTTGCAGAATCAAACAAAAAGAGAAAATAATAGGGAAATAATGGAGGGGGATTGACAACCAGGGGGGGGATCTATAGAATAAAAGTATAACCAATGTTCGTGCAAAATTAAGAAAGGAGATGGAAAACATGAAGAAGGCAGTGATTTCCGTATTTGCCTGTACAGCGGTATTTGCATTACTTGCGTGTGGAAAAACTGCTGCATCAGGAAACAGTTCCGAAGCATCTGACTCAACGGTTTCGACAACGACTGTGACGACTTCCACACAGACGGAAAACGTACAGAAACCGACCCGTGTGAATCAGGAGTCACAATTGTCTCCGGGAGTGCAGAAAAATGAAGCAGTTTACTGGTACGAGACTCCAGGCAGAACGCATCATTCAGAAAATCATCATCATCATTAAACAGAAGAAAAGGGGCATCTTAACGGATGCCTCTTTTTTACTTGTCGGAAAAACAATACAATGCTATACTGAACATGAATTTGACGCGAAAAGTGTGACAAGTTCAGAAAAAACAGCCGGGATTTGTCAGTATACGCGGACATGTGCTGCAGGTAACTCGGGCAGAATGGAGAGGAAAACATGACAAGAGAAGAATTTGAACAGCTTGCCGGAGCAGGTGTCATTTTAGTAGATGGCGCAACCGGATCAAATCTGACAAAAGCGGGAATGCCAAAAGGAGTCAGTACAGAACTTTGGGTTCTGGAGCACCCTGATATTCTGGCAAATTTACAGAAGGCTTACGTGGAGGCGGGAAGCCAGATCGTCTATGCGCCGACTTTTGGTGCAAACAGACTGAAATTAGCGGATTATGGAAGAGAGAACGAGGTGGAGGAGCTGAATGCACGCCTGGTGGATATCTCGAAAAAAGCGCTTGCCGGAACAGGTGCGCTGATTGCGGGAGATTTTTCTACGCCGGGAAAAATGCTGCAGCCAAAAGGCGATCTCTCTTATGAAGAACTGCTGGAATCCTACACCGAGCAGGTAACAGCAGTTGCCAATGCAGGCGTAGATCTTCTGGTGGCAGAGACCATGCTGAGCGTGGACGAGACCTGTGTCTTTATGGACGCAGCCCTTTCTGTCTGCGATCTGCCGATCATGTGCTCTCTGACGCTGGAAGCAGACGGTTCCGCTCTGTTCGGCGGAAATGCCGTGGAAGCAGTTGAGACACTGCAGGAAATGGGAGCATCCGCCGTCGGACTGAACTGTTCCGTCGGCCCGGATCAGCTCGAGGCAGTTGTCGCATCAATGAAGCGTGTGGCAAGAGTGCCGGTCATCGTAAAACCAAACGCCGGACTGCCGAAAATCACGCCGACCGGAGAGGCAATCTACAGCATGGATGCGCCGACGTTCGCAAAATATATGAATATTCTGGTAGACGCAGGAGCAGGCATTGTCGGCGGCTGCTGCGGAACGACACCGGAGTATATTCGTCTGGTGAAAGAAATGCTGGATGCGAGAAAGTAAATCAAAGGTTACAATTCGCAGGAAACTGTGAGATGTAATGAATTCCCCTGTTGCGGACAAAATCTGTACAGGGGAATTTTTTTACGTTACCGGAAATTTCGTTGAATTTTCCGATAAAGTAAAAAGCCCTCCGGGCAGGATCGCACTGTGGCGGAGGGGAATTATGTCGCTGAAGCGACCCGCCGCAGGCGGAAAATCCTGCCGTAGCAGGAGCCTTTCTTGCAGAGAGCAAGATAAAACAGGGTTCAACGATCTGGTCTGCTGGACAGTCCGGGTGGAGAAAAAAGATGGGAAGTCTGGAAAAAAGACATGGAATTGTGGAGAAAAGTCTGGTAGAATACGTGTCGTGTGGAAAACCTTCCGTACAGAAAGGATGATGAAGGATGTATCAGAATTATATCTTTGATTTATATGGAACCCTGGTAGATATACATACGAATGAAAAGAAAGCGTATCTCTGGAAAAAAATGAGCCTGTTCTTTGGGATGAAAGGCGCCGCCTATGAGCCGAAAGAACTCCGGATGGCATATGAGACAAAAATCAAAGAGCAGGAAGCTGCACTTGGAATGGAATGCCGCGGCAGCCATGTACCGGAAATCGACATTGCAGATGTGTTCCGGCAGCTGTTTGAGGATAAAGCTGTTTCGGTAATGGAAGAAGAAATTGCGGATCTGGCGAAAATGTTCCGTGTGATTTCAATAGAAGAACTGAAACTGTTCCCGGGCGTGCCGGAAATGCTGCAGCGTTTAAAAGACGCAGGAAAGAAGGTTTTTCTGCTGTCCAATGCACAGGCGCTTTTCACCGCGCCGGAAATTTCCCTGCTCGGCCTGACGAAATACTTTGACGGAATCCTGCTCTCATCGGATGCCGGTGTGAAAAAACCGGATCCGGCGTTTTATGAGATGCTTCTGAAGCAGTATCACCTCAATCCGGCAGAATGCCTGATGACCGGAAATGATGATATCGCTGACTGCCACGGTGCAGCTTCTGCCGGAATCGCAAGCCGTTACGTGGCAACGCGCCAGTCTCCGAAAATCAATGGTCCGCTGCCGGAAAACTGTGAGAAGATCGCGGTGATTGCAGAGTTATTCTGATTAAAGAGCACTCAATTCAATAGCACTCCTGAAAACAATGCGAAAAAAATGGAAGTATCTGATGTGGATGATACTTCCATTTTTGTTTATGTCAGGAGAACTCCTTCAATTTTTCCGCATCCCTTTATCCCACCGGAATTTCCGATAGCAGGCATAAATCAGAACACTGCATACCAGCCATCCCGCCGGATAACCAAGTGCAATCGGAATGATGGAATCAAATATATGGGACATCACAAACAGGTAAATCTGGCGGAACACGACGAAGCTTCCGAGCATCACGATCATCGGCGTTCTGGTGTCTCCTGCGCCACGCAGGACATTGGAGTAAACCTGGTTGACGCAGCAGAGAATGTAGAACGGGGAGAGCAGATACAGGAACAGGGTTCCGTAACGAATCACAGCTGCCTCCTGGTTAAACAGATAAACCATTTGCGGAGCGAAAATCAGCAGAGGAATCATCATCACAATGGTTACAAGCTCGGCAAGCAGGAATGCGGTTGTGGCGCCCTTCTTTGCACGGTCAATGTAGCTGGCACCGACGTTCTGTCCGGTGAAGGTGGTCGAAGCAAGACCAACGCTCATCATCGGCAGCATCATAAACTGGTCAATTTTCATGCAGGCACTCCAGCCTGCCATAACATCCGAGCCGAACACATTGATATAGGACTGCACGAAAACGTTGGAAACAGAAGTTACCATCTGCTGGATCGCAGCCGGCAGTCCGACGCAGACGATGCGGTACAGCAAAGACCAGTCCATGCAGAGCTTTTTCCAACGGATGCGGTACGGGCCGTCTGTTGTGGTCAGCACATACAGCGTCAGAACCGCCGAAAGGCACTGTGCAATAACGGTTGCGAGCGCTACACCTTCGATTCCCATGCCGAAGGAAACGACAAATAAAAGGTCGAGCACGGTATTGACAACGGCGGAAAAAATCAGGAAATACAGCGGATGGCGGGAATCGCCGACAGCACGGAGAACGCCGGAGCCCATGTTATAGAACATCAGACCGGCAACACCGCCAAAGTAAATTTTAAGATACGTTGCCGATTTACGGATGACATCGTCCGGCGTGCTCATCATGCGGAGCATGTACGGTGTAATGAAGATGCCGAGAATAGTAAAGACAATAGAGAGAAAAAATGTCATCACCAGTGTCGTGCTGACGGTACGGCTGACCTTTTCATCCGCCTTTGCGCCATAATACTGAGAGATAATGACACCGGCACCGGTGGAAAGCCCCATGAAAAAGCCTATCAGGGAATTGATGATCGGACCGACGGAGCCGACGGCGGCGAGTGCTTCCTTGCCGACAAAGTTGCCGACAACGATGCTGTCAACGGTGTTGTAAAGCTGTTGAAAGAGATTTCCGGCCATCAGCGGAAGTGAGAATAGAAGAAGCTGCTTCCAGATAGAGCCCTGGGTCATATCGCGGGCTTTACTCTTTTGTACTGTTTTCGTCATAGTAGTCCCCTTTTTTACGTTGATTTTACCTTCTTTTTTATTGTAGCACTTTGACGTTGTGATGGAAATATCCGTTTTTGACGCAATTTTCGGACTTTATTGATATGAACTGCTAAAAACAAAAGTAAAAAGAATTGTTTCTGAAAAAATTGTCTGGTATAATAGGGAGCAGATGCGTAAATGCAAAAACAACAGATGCTTCAAAGACCGGTGCAAAAACGGAAAGATCAGGGGGATTTTGCGGTGGCTTTTTGGAAACTGCGCGTCACAGAACAGGATAGAAAGAAGGTAACTGAAATATGGGAGATTATTTTGTATGCAGTAAAACAGATCCGGTAGTAGAGACAAAAGCAGGAAAGGTACGCGGCTTCCGGCTGAACACGACGTATGCGTTTCATGGAATCCATTACGCCGAGGCGGACCGTTTCCAGATGCCGCAGCCGGTGAAACCGTGGAAAGGAATCAAAAATGCGCTGGCATACGGCTATGTATGCCCGCTTTTAAAGCAGGATGAGCCGAACATGGAGGTGCTGGTACCGCATCGTTACTGGCCGCAGGACGAGCATTGCCAGAACCTGAATGTCTGGACACAGAGTCTTGATCCGGGTGCGAAAAAGCCGGTCATGGTATGGCTCCACGGCGGCGGCTTCAGCGCCGGCTCTGCGATTGAGCATGTGGCATATGAGGGGGATCACTTAAGCGAGTTCGGTGATGTCGTTGTTGTTTCCGTAAACCACCGGCTGAATATCCTCGGTTATCTTGATCTCTCTCCGTTTGGTGAAAAATACAAAAATTCTGCGAATGCAGGAAACGCAGATATGGTAGCTGCATTGCAGTGGGTACATGACAATATCGCGGCATTCGGCGGAGACCCGGAGAATGTCACGATTTTCGGCCAGTCCGGCGGCGGTATGAAGGTGGCAACGCTGATGAATACGCCGGCAGCAGACGGCCTGTTCCAGAAGGGTATCATCGAGAGCGGTGTTTATGAGGCAAAGGTTTATCAGAAAGAGGACGGAGACGGCACCGCGATTGTGAAGGCGCTGTTAAAAGAACTGAATCTGGACGAGTCCGAGGTGGAGAAGCTTGAGACGATCCCGTATTATGAGCTGTCAAATGCGTACAATAAAGTTGAGGCAGAGGTTGCTGCGAAAGGCTGTTATATCGGACAGGGACCGATGGAAAATGGCTGGTTCCACGGAAATCCGATCAAGTGCGGATTTACGGATCACGCCAAAACGATTCCTGTGCTGGCAGGAACCAACATCGGTGAGTTTGATTTTGGACCGGTTGTGCCGGGAAAACATGAGATGAACCGTGAGGAACAGATTGCGTTCCTGACGAGAAAATATGGGGATGCGACGCCGGAGCTGATTTCTCTTTTTGAAAAAGCATATCCGGACAAAACAATTGCCGACCTGTGGTCTGTGGATACGTTCTTCCGTCCGGCAACGATCGAATTCATTCGTCAGAAATCGGAGTTTACAGAAGCGCCGACCTATTCCTATCAGTTTACCTATGAATTCCCGATCGATGGCGGAAAAGCCGCATGGCATTGTGCCGAGATTCCATTCGTATTCCATAACATCGACCGCATTGCCGTATGTAATGTCCCGGGCGAAACAGACCGTCTGCAGGAGCGTATGGCCACCGCCTGGATCAACTTTGCCCGCTACGGAAGCCCGGAAACTCCATCCCTTCCGAACTGGCCGGCATGCACCCCGGGGGATGAGGCAACCATGATTTTCGACAGAACCTGCGAAATCCGCAGAAACTTCGATCACGAGCTGGTGAAAAAACTGGTGGAAACCGAGTATAACCCGATGACACCGGTTGTGGAAGATGAGGAAGAGGACGCGTTCTTTATTCATTAATTAATTGACTCATAGCAATCCCAGAAAAAACAGCCAGAATGTTTTGCCTCAGTTAAAAACATTCTGGCATTTTTCAACTTATGCTAGTACATCGTTTCGTAAATAACTATACCAATCACGCAGGATGCAGATTCGAGTGTGCAGGTATAAAAATGTAGGCGTAGCGGGCTACGCCGAGGCTTTTATGCCTGTGCAATCGGATTTGCAGACAAGTGAGTGGTATAGTTATTTCGAAAACGATGTACTAGAATTGCCGTATTGTCAAAAAAGAGAAAGCGGGGATGTAGTATGGGTGGATTGTTTCGTGCACTCAACAGGACGAAAGTGTTCCGGAATCTAACGGAACAGGAGTTTGCATGGGTATTGTATGATGTAGGAAATTCGGCGTTTATTATGATCGCCTGTTCCCTGATTCCGATCTGGTTCAAGAGCCTGGCGATCGGTACGGGACCGGGGAAGATCAGTTCGGATCAGGCGACGGCGTATTATTCGATTGCGATCGCGATCGTGACAGCGGTCGTAGCGCTGATCGGTCCGGTCTGCGGTGTGCTGGCGGATCATAAGGACAAGAAAAAGATCTTCTTCACCACGACGGCCGGCCTTGGCATCGCGGGCTGTGTGCTGAATGGCTTTGCGACGAGCTGGGTGCTGTTTCTGGTGATTTATATTCTGACGAGAATCTGCTACAACGCATCGCTGACCATTTATGATTCGATGCTGAACGACGTAACGACCGAGGAGCGCATGGACGAGGTTTCCTCCTATGGTTATGCGTGGGGTTACTTAGGATCCTGCATTCCGTTCCTGATTGCGCTGATCGCCTACGTGCTGGGACCGGACATGGTCGGTTTGCTGCCGGATTCTGTTTCAAAAATTATCGGTTTTGGCGTGACGGCACTCTGGTGGCTGATTGTAACGCTGCCGCTGCTGAAAGGATACAGGCAGAAAAATTACGTGGAGACGAAAGCAGTAACCGTCGGCCAGACGTTTGGGAAAATTTTCGGAACGCTGAAGAAAATTGCCGTTTCCGACCGGAAAGTCTTTTTCTTCCTGATCGGATTCTTCCTCTACATTGACGGCGTCGGAACGATCATCGACAACTGCATCAACATCGGAACCGACCTTAACCTGAATACGGTCGGACAGGTCATCTTCCTTCTGGCGACACAGGTTGTCGCCTTCGGCGGATCGCTGTTTTTCGCGAAGCTGTCGCGGAAGAAAGATACCGTATCACTGATCCTGATCTGTATCGCCGGTTATTTCTGCATCTGCCTCTATGCGCTGACACTGCGGACGCTCGTGCACTTTGCAATTCTGGCGTTCGGCGTTGGATGCTTCCAGGGATCGATTCAGTCGCTGTCGCGGTCGTATTATTCAAAGATTATTCCGGCGGAGAACTCCGGGGAATACTTCGGTATCTACGATATTTTCGCCAAAGGCGCATCGTTCCTCGGTTCTGCAGTTATTGCAGCTGTAAAACTGGCAGGCGGAACGATCAACGTGGCGGTTGCATGCCTGGCGATTTTCTTTGCACTGGGATTTGTTTTCCTGAAAATTGCAGACCGGCAGCCGATGGCGGGGGAGAGATAAAACAGAACATAGCATAAAAAATCTCAAAGCAGGAGAGAAATCCGCTTTGAGATTTTTTGCGTTTCACTCCGGGGTTCCGCAATGAGAGGTTTTGTGGTACAATAAGCAGTGAGCTGGGCCGCAGGGGATGAGGGGGCCTGAAAAATATGAATCATACAGACAGGATGAAACAAAATGGAAAAAACCAAAAAACTGGCGGTCGGCATTCTCGCGCATGTCGATGCGGGAAAAACGACGCTGGCAGAGGGAATTTTATATAAAACAGGCCAGATCCGGAAAGCCGGAAGGGTCGATCACAAGGACGCCTTTCTGGACACGGAGGAGCTGGAAAAAGCAAGGGGCATCACCATCTTTTCCAAACAGGCCGTGCTGAAGCTGAATGAGACGGAGGTCACACTCCTTGACACACCGGGCCATGTGGATTTCTCAGCGGAGATGGAGCGCACCTTACAGGTCATGGACTACGCGGTTCTTCTGATCAGCGGTGCGGACGGCGTGCAGGGTCATGTGGAGACCCTGTGGCGGCTGCTCGCGCGGTATGAGATCCCGGTCTTTCTCTTTATCAACAAGATGGATCAGCCGGGCACGGATGCGGAAAAACTGCTGGAAGAACTGCAGAGCCGCCTCTCGGAGCACTGCCTGAATTTCTCGCAGGATCTCCAGAACGCAGAATTGCTGGAAGAACTCGCCATGTGTGATGAGGACGTGCTGGAGCAGTATCTGGAAACGGGAAGCGTGGAAGAAGACCAGATCCGCACGATGATCGCAGAGCGGAAGGTCTTTCCGTGCTGCTTTGGCTCTGCACTCAAGCTGGAGGGCGTGACGGAATTTCTGAAAATTCTGGACCGGTTTACAAAAACTCGCATGCCGGTTTTAACCACGCCGCCCTCGAGCGCCGGACCGGCAGCGCCTGCGCCGCAG
>OIYO01001094.1_pt1 | contig 16724 bp, 9 predicted proteins | sample 1588191 | NCBI WGS metagenome assembly OIYO01 (sample SAMN03283275) | human gut metagenome | biome: human-associated habitat; material: feces | host: Homo sapiens | place: Peru | collected 2012 | reverse complement strand
AAATTTCGGGTACAACCCTCTTTTTCGGGGGCCCTTTTTATATCAATATAATTTGTGTTGTTTGTTCGTATGTTCGGGACATCGAGGTCGCAGATTGCCGGTGGCAATCGTTTTGCGATTTGACCGAGTCAGCCGTCCCCTACAGGGATTCGCATACATAACGTTTGGTTGTAGGGGGCGGCGTCCTCGACGCCCCGTAAGATGTTCATCAAATAACGCGGTTATACTTATAATTAATTCCTCGTTCCGCGTTATTTTCTCTTACAGAGAACATCCTTTACAACATCGGCGCGTTTTAAATCCCTCTCCTGCGGAGTTGCCGTGTTATAATTCTTGATTATATTTGCCGGAAGAACCGCATACAATGCCTCATTCAGCTTTTTATAATCAATATCGGTAATTATACCGAGTTCAACCGCGAACCTGACATCCGACAACCTATCCATCGCCTCTGACGATGAGATAACAACCGCGTTTGTCAATGTGCCGAACGACCGCATAAGCTTATCTTGAACCCCATATTTATCGGAGTCATAAATCTTTCGGCGCAGCTCTTTTTCTTTATCTATAACCTCGGTTATAACCTGTTCAAACCGCTCTAAGATATTATCCTCAGAATCGCCGAGCGTTGTCTGGTTGGAAATCTGATATATATTTCCCGTTGCCTTTGAGCCTTCGCCGAAAATTCCGCGAACGGTCATTCCGAGCTGGCTGAGCGAATCGATTATACGATTTATATTTCCGCTGAGCGTAAGCCCCGGAAGGTGAACCATAACCGATGCCCTCATTCCCGTGCCGAGGTTTGTCGGGCAACAGGTGAGGTATCCGAACTTGCCGTCGAACGCGTAATCGGTATGCTGTTCGATTATATCGTCTATGCGATTCGCCGCTCTGTAGCATTGTTCAAGATTAAAACCTGCCGCCATACACTGAATCCTTAAATGATCCTCTTCGTTGACAAGCACGCTTATTGAATTGTCATCACTCAACAGAACACCTCGCTCAACGCTGTTATTCATCATTTGAGGACTTATTATATGACATTCCGCAATCGCTTGTTTTTCATAATCCTTCATCGAATTCATATCGATATAATTCAGCTTTATCTCGCTGTCTTTGACTGCGTTTTTACAAATATCGATAACCTGTTTTTGCTGTTCTTTGCTTGCCTTAGCCGGGAATGGAATCCCTTTTATGTTTCTTGCAAGACGGATACGGCTCGATAAAACCACATCACATTCGTTTCCGCATTCTGTATACCACATAAACTTACGCCTCCTTTGCATCTTCGCCGTCCGACGCTTTCATTGATTTTATTTCGTCACGCAGCTTTGCCGCGGTTTCAAAATCCTGTTTCATAACCGCCGCATTCAGCTCGCTTTCGAGCTTTGAAATCTTTTTTTCACGGACAACGTTTCCTCCGCCGCGAACCGGAACCTTTCCCGTATGTTCATATGTTCCGTGAATCTGTTTAATCGGCCGAATGAGTCTGTTGCGAAATGCCGAATAACAATCGCCGCAGCCCAGCTTGCCCGTATTCAAAAAGTCGCTGAATGTCATATGACAGGTCGGACAAACATCTGTATTTTGCTCTGTCGGCGAAATCGCCGCGGCCTGTTTCTTTTTGTTGCCGCCGATAAGACCGAGCAAGAAATCACTGAACCCGACATTCATATCGGCTTTCATATCCTCATACTCTTGTGAATGAGCCGCACATTCGGAACACAAATGCAACTCTTCTTTATATCCGTTGACAATTCTTGTCAAATGTGTTGTTGCTTCTCTTTTATTACATTTTTGGCATTTCATAATATATCTCTCCTTTTTCTATGTCATTGTTCGCTCTTACCCGTTATTTCAAGGGTAAGCAGCATATTTTTCAAAATACACGCTCGCACAAAATCCTGTTCGGGCTGTTTCAGCGGAATCGATTTATCCGACATCGCCGCAATAATAAGCTTTGCCTCTTTTTCGGCGATTAAATCATAATCAAAACAATTTCTGACTATTGCGACCGCATCGCCGTATGAAAGGTAATTCCCGATTGAGTTCACAACGTGCATCATCCGAACGTCTTGTTTCGGTCTGACCCTCGTGATTTTTATATAACCTCCGCCGCCGCGTCGGCTTTCAACTATATATCCTCTTTCAGGCGAAAACCTGGTCGATATAACATAGTTGATTTGCGACGGAACACATCCGAACCGCCCTGCAAGCTCGTTACGCTTTAGCTCTACTTCATCGCCGTCACCCTCTGAAATCATCTCCTTAATAAAATCCTCGATAATATTGCTGAGTTTCATGCGACAATCACCTTCTTAAATCCTTAATTACTCTCTCGCCGCATTATTTCGGCGAGTATCCCGAAAGCCGTTTCAAATTTTCCTATCATCAAATCTGACTTTGACTTTCTTTGACCTTTAACTATATTATAGCACCTTTTTTCAATTTGTCAACCCCTTTTTTGAAAAAATTTAAAAAATTTTATTTCTCATCTTCTATCTTAAAAGAATTCTTGTGATATGAGATAATCCCTTCCTTTTGCATTTTGGAAAGTTCGCTGCACATTGCGCTTCGGTCAACGCCGAGATAATCGGCGAGCTGTTGCCGATTATACGGAATATCAAATTTGTATGCGCCCGATTTTTGAATACACTCCGAAAAATATGACATAAGTCTTCCTCTTATCGTCTTTGAACCGTTATGCAAAATTTTTCGCGAAAGTTCAAGGCTTTTATTTGCACAGATTTTCAAAAGATTTGCCAAAATACTCACCTTATACCCCTCGGTTATATTTATACCGATTATAATATCGTATATATCAATCAACATAATTTCCGAATTTTCGGTCGCGGTAACGCTAATCAACAGCGGCGTATCCGGCAGACATGCATAAACCTCGCCGAATACCCCTCCTGTTTTCGCACCGCCCAAAACAGTGTTATTGCCCCACACGTCCGAATGCTCGACAAGCACCGCACCGCTTAAAACGATTCCCATATATTTAGTTCCCGTGCCTTCGCGGAATATAGTTTCACCTTTTTTAAATGTTTTAATTTTATATTTTGCCGATGATAAAAATTTATCTTTCTCGGTCGCGGTCATTCCGTCAAACAACGGAATCCTTGACATTATCTCAATCGTGTTTTCCGATTTTTGTTTTGCATCCATAAAATTCACCTCGTTTATAATTATTTTCGAATTTTTTAAAAAAATTATTATTTTGTTGTTCCAACAACAGATTTTTTGTTTTTATTATAGTATAATCCACTCATAAAGTCAATAAAGAAAAGGAGAAACATATAATATGATAAGAAGAATAATCGAAATCAACGAAGAAAAATGCAACGGCTGCGGCGCATGCGCGGCGGCTTGTCACGAAGGCGCAATCGGAATGGTGAACGGCAAGGCAAAATTGCTCAGAGATGATTATTGTGACGGACTCGGTGACTGTTTACCCACTTGTCCGACCGGGGCGATTACCTTTGTCGAGCGTGAAGCCGCGGCATATGACGAGGCGGCTGTTGCCGAGAATATGAAGAAAAAATCAAATGAAACCCGTTTAGAACTCGAACATCACGGCTGCCCGGGGCATAAACTTATGCAATTCAAACGTAACACCACGGCGGACAAACCGAACAACGGCGAACAACAGCATATTTCGTCCGAGCTTGCGCAATGGCCGTGCCAAATTAAGCTTGTTCCGATAAACGCACCGTATTTCAGCGGAGCAAAACTCTTGATTGCCGCGGATTGTACGGCCTATGCATATGCGAATATGCATCGTGAGTTTATGCGCGGAAAGGTAACGCTTATCGGCTGTCCTAAGCTTGACGATGTTGATTACAGCGAAAAGCTGACACAGATTATCGCCGATAATGATGTTCAAAGCGTTACCGTTGTCAGAATGGAAGTTCCATGTTGCGGCGGACTTGAACACGCCGCAAAAAACGCACTCAAAAACAGCGGAAAGTTCATTCCGTGGCAGGTTGTAACAATCTCGGTTGACGGCAAGATTTTGGATTGATTCAAAATCTGATTCGGACATATTCATAAAAAAGAGGATGCGACAAAATAATTTTCGGATAACCGAATTTTCATTTTGCTGCATCCTCTTTTAATTAAATATTAATATTACTTACAGTTCTCCCACTTTATCTCAACGTTTTTATCATCGAGATAATAATCGTGTGTAACCGTTGCCTCTAACATTGCGGTATAATACCACTTTTCCGGAATCAGGTCGGTGAACGGGTTAAGGTCGAGCGTTTTAACATATTTATCAGACGGGTTTCTTCCCAATATTTTGTTGATTACCGTTACAACTTCTGCGCGCGTAACCTCGTTTTCGGGTTTGAATGTTCCGTCCTCATAACCTTGAATCAGTCCTGCTCTGTACAGCGACATTATATTCTTGTATGCCCAATGTTTATTTGACAAATCACCGAACACATCAGCATCGTCAACCTCTTTTGCATCAATATATCTCGAAATCAAAGCGGCAAACTCGGCACGCGTCAAGTTATTTGTCGGATTAAACTCTCCGTCGGGATAGCCTTTGATAACGCCGTTTTGAGTCATATATTCAACCTCGGTAACGGACCAATTCTGCATGGTTACATCGGGGAAAAGTGTTCCCGTTGCCGAAAACGGCTTGTCATATCTCTTGCTGTAAACCCTGTACAGAACCGCCGCAATTTCCTCACGCGTTATCTCGCCGTCAGGCTTAACGCTGCCGTCGGGATACCCGTTTATATATCCGATATGGGTTGGATGTTCGATTCCGAAAATATCTTTTGTATACTTTCGCGTATTATCGGTCGTGTCTGACGAACCTTTATTGATTCCGCCTGCACTTCCTCCGCCGCCCGTCCTTGTCGGAACGGTATAGGTATAACTTCCGACCTTGCTGTAAATCTTATCGATACACTTTTCGAATTTTCCGTCAATACAGTTTATACAAATGCCGCAGGCATTCATATATGCCGCCTTAATCGTGGTTTCGCCCGACAAATCCAGCGTTTCATCGTCATAGAGCTTTCTGTTTGCGTTTGTTTCATCGGTCGGGTCACTGCCGTCCGTGGTGTAATACAAAAATGTCTTTTCGTCATCTTTATACTCGTCAAGCAGAGTGTACTTTGTTCCTTTCGGGAACTGTACCTGCTTTGTACCGAGTGATGTTTGAGGAACATTCAGTTTTACAAACTCAATATGATGAACAAACGTATTTGTGTCAATTCGACCGTTCGCATCTTCAAGCCACGCATAAATCGTTATGTCCTTCATTGACGAATTAACCTTTATCGGTGCGGCGTTGTCATACATAACCGAGTTTGTTGACGCTTGCGTTCCGTCCGTTTTTGTATACGAATAATAGTAATGTATCTCGGCGTTCTTATTTTGAGTAACAAGCTTTATGCCGTCAGCATACGGGTCGGTATCGAGTACGTCCGCGCTAAGCCTGTTCGCGTCATACGGATTCGCAACATATACGCTTCCCGTTGCCGAATTTTCGGGTTCGATTATATAATAATGAACCGTGCTTTTGCTGATTGCACCTGTTTTTTCGTTCTTAACATACGCCTTAAAAGACATTGTTTTAGAAACATCTCTCTTACCCGAATAGATATAGTCGCGCTCATCAAAACAGGTACGATAATAAATTGAATAGTCCGAGTCCGCATTTATTGGAATACGATCATCGTATTTTATCTCAGTCTGAAGCTTATCCGACTTAACATACCGTCCGGACGGCAAGGTGATAATCGGCGCAAGCGGCACAAAATCGTACACATAGCTTGCCACATCGCTGACATTTCCGTTCTTTTCGGCTCTGAGCTGAACCACGGTATACTCTTTCACACCAAATCCGCCGCCGTTATAATCTATCCATTCGCCCGCATTATTTAAGCGATACTGAACTTTCGCATTGTTATTCAGCGAATAAAAATTCACTTTAAGCAAAGTATTATTGTCGTCTTGTTTTATTTCCTCATATACGCCCGTGTTCTTGTCCGCATACGGTGCCGCAAGCGTCTCCGCCGCTCCGCCGCATTTATAGACATACATATTCTCGCTGCTCATAACGCCGTCAAGCTCGGATTTTATTACAAGTTCGGCTTTGTCCGAATACATCTTTCCGCTCTCTGAACCAAGGCGCACGGTGCACCCGGCATCCGAAAACGCCTCGCCGGTTTTAGTGTTGATATAGAACTTTCCGTCCGCACACTCGAACTCGTTATTAAAATCATTCAGGGTATATATTACCTTGCTGCCTTTTACCGCGTCAACCGGCACAATCGGCAAATCCGTGCCGCTGATTTGAGCCGACGGTGCGGCTTGCGGCGGCTCGGGCGCAACCGTATATTCAAAAATTCCAATATCGCTCTTGACATTGAAAACATTCACGGCAACAGCCTTTATTATCGTCTTGCCCTTTACCTCTATATCCTCGCCTTTGTACTCCTTTGTGTCCGCCGTACCCGGAATCGGGTCGGGCTTGAACGTTCCGTCATAGCTTATCGTATAATAAATCTTTGTTCCCTCGGGAACGGGTACGAATTGGGTCGTATATCCCGTATCCGATGAAATCTTTCTTATATACTTACCGGGTTCAAGAGTAACAAGCGGCTGAACAGGCCTTTTGCTTACTACATCATACGATTGTGTTACCACAGTTGAATAAGTTGTATCATCGAGCAAAACAACCGCTTTTATAACGGTATATCCCGTTATATCCACCCTCGCCATATCCGAAACATCATCCGCTTGTTTCCGACTCGGACTTGTTATCGGGTCGCTGCCGTCCGTGGTGTAAAAAAGCTTATATCTGCCCGTATTGTCCTTTGTACTGTCATTACAATAAATCGACACAATATCATTGCTTGTGAACTGGGTTGTCGGCGGTGAAAATACCGGTGCTTTCGGCTTGATTATATAATCAAAAACCGTTTCGTCACCCTCGTTTGAGTTAATCGGGTCTATCACCTTTGCAATAATTTTTGTCGTCTTGTCAATCTCCAAAACATCGGTATAATCGCGCCATTGCCCAATCGGGTCGGTGTCGTATCTGAACTTTATATTATTGGCGGGGTTATTCGCCGTGAGTGTAACTTTTACACTGCCCTCATATGTTCCCGACGGATAGAAAGCCTCAACCCCCATATCGTTGCGATAGTCAAAACGATAATAGAATGACTTTACGCTGCTGTACAAGCCGTCATAAAGTGCCGCCACACGAACGGTTGTATCCTTTCCGAGCGTAATTTTGTTTGTGTATTCTATTCCGTTCGTAACGGGGTCGCTTCCGTCCGTGGTATACAAAATTTTTGCATCTGCCGTTGCACAGGTCAGCTCAACATCGATTTTTTTTGAGGTATAATCTCCCGATGACGGACTTGCCTCTACTTCTTTCGGTAAAACTCCGAGATAATAGTACGCAATATCCGACTTTTCGCCTGTTTTGACGGTAATAAGCTTTATTGTGCGCCGTTTGTCAATCGATATTGTCGGGTCGGTTTTTCTGACCTTTACCCATTCGGTTTCGGGGTCGCTTCCGTCCGCAACGCTGTCTTCGTTCAATGTCGTCGAGAATGTGTAATACACATCACTCGATGCCGAAATAGGTTCGGATTCGTTAAATATCTCCGAATCGCTGACATACACCTTATACGGGCTTGATTCGTTATAAATATTCGGTATTTGCCGCTTTGACGAATCGAACAAATGCGGTGCTTTCGGAATAATTTCATAAACGAATTTCACCGTGTCCGAACGTCTGTTATCGCTCGTGCGCACCGCATAACAGGTGATTTCGCTCGTTGCTTCAATCTCAATCGGTTGTTCGTTTTGGCGGTCATATTCCATCTCGGCACCGCCGTTTATCGAATAAAAAATCTTACAGTCATCATCCGCGTCAAGCCGCACATCCTGCTTTTCCGTATACTTGCCGGCAGGCGGATTCGCCGTCGGAAGCGAAGGCTTTAATTTATCCTTGATTATAATCTGATGATAACCGCCGTTTACCGCCGAACAATTAAAATACTGTTCCTCGACTTCATCGCCCACATTCTTGGCGAAAAGCTGAAGCTGATGCTCGCCGCCGCTCGACACATCGATAAACACGTTTGTGCTGCCACTCTTTAGCGGTGTGAGCGGCAACTTAACCAAATTATACCAATCATGACCTTCTATTTTTTGAGGTACGTAACCATTCTGATAAAAAACGATTAGGTAAGCGGAGTTATATGTCTTTCCGTCTATTACCTCTGTTTTCAAACCACTGCCGGAATAAGCACTGCCGAGAACATAATAATTTATAAAATTCGACGAATCTGTCTCGCCATCATATTCCTCCGTCGGAACTTTGTAATTAATCGGCGAAACTTGGCTTGGGTTGTCATCCTGATTCGGTTTTAGATTGTTGTTCTCTTCGAATTTGAAATAATTCGGGTCGTATGTGATTTTTACCGCGATACCGTTCAGGTCATACTGCGGCTCGAGATGTTTGGTTGTGGTCTTTGTCGAATCGTTCGGGTCGGGAACGGTTTGAGTCTCGCCCTTGTTGGGGTTGTCAACCGCAACATAAATATCCGCGGTTTCGCCCATATACACTGTGCTTACCGATGAAGTACCGGTCGGGTTTTTGCCCTGTGCATGAACATATACCGTTCGGCTGCGCTTTGCCGCGTCATCGGCATCGTCCGCAAAAACGAACGCTGACGGCAAAGACATCAGCATCATAAAAGCCGCAAGCAAGACCGATAAAAGCCTTGTCATTCCGTGCCTATTTTTTCGGTTAAAGAAAGTCGTTTTTATGTTGTCTGTCGGTTTTATTTCTCGCATAATAATCAAATTACCTCCCATTAGTGCTTTGTGCAAGCATAACTGCATTTCATCCGATAACCGTATGTTTTAAATATTATTTTGTGCATATATCATCTGTACGGACGTCAGAATCGGCGCCCGTACAGATAGTGCTGTCCAATTATTTCATCAATTCAACAAGGCGGCTGCACATTACGGCTGTTTCCGCTCTGGTCGCATTGCCGAGAGGATTAACCTTGCCGTCGCTGCCCTTTATGATTCCTGCCGCAACCATTGATGCCATCGGCGCATTTGCATACTCGGAAATATCGGCTTTATCATTAAAAACGTCAAGAGCCGTCAAATCCGATACCTCGGTTATATATCCCTTATTCAAAAATGCGCGATAAGCAAGCGTAATCAAATCCTGTCTTGTTATCGTCTGCTCGGGCATAAAGTCTGTACCGCTGCCCTGTGCGATTCCTGCGGCTTTCGCCTTTCCGATTGCATTATAATAATAGCTGTCGGTCGGAACATCCTCAAAATTCTCGGTGAACGGTGTGTCGATATTCAGCATACGCGTGAGCATAAGGATGAAATCGCCACGCTTTATGTTATTTGACGGGGCAAATTCGGTTTCGCTTATACCGCTGATTATTCCTTTTGCTTTTAGGGCATAGATTGCGTCCTCTGCCCAGTCATAGCCCGAAAGGTCGGTAAAGGTCTTTCCGTCAGCCGCTGTCTGTCCGCCGGTTGTTCCTGTGCTGCCGGTATTGGTGTCGGTGTTTCCGCCAATGCTGCCGCCGATACCGCCGCCACCGGTACCTCCTCCGCCACCGCCGCCTGTGCCGCCGGTGTTATCGCTTTTTGACTCTGCCTTTGTCTTGATGTCAACCGTGTCGGAATACACACCCGTACCCTCGGCATTCACGGCTGCAATCTCAAAATAATAGGTTTTGTCCGCCGAAAGGTTTTTGAATGTGTATTCAATCGTGTCGGCGCTGTCTATCTTTGTATCATTGCCGAGCTTGTTTTTATCCGTGCCGTATCTGATTGTATATCCGCTTACGGATTCGTCACTCGGTTTTGTCCATTTGAGCGTTACCGAATTTGTGGTCGAAGTCGCGCTCGGCGCGGACATCTTTTCGGGAACATCGCCCTTTATATCCTTAAAAATATTCAAATCGTTTTCATCGATTTTACCGTTGCGGTTAAAATCCGCCGCCTCGGAGTACTCACCGCCGTCGGCAGCAGCCGCCTCAGCCAGCTTTTTGTCATCAGCATTGACAACTCCGTCACCGTTTACGTCACCGGGAACAAGCTCGGTATTCGTAACCTCAACGGTTTTGTCGAACTTAACGCCCGTCACCTTATACGTAATATACCCGAGAGCCGATACCTCAACAGTATATGTATCACCCTCCAAAACATTTTGTTTGATAATAAATGTCGGAACGGACGATTCTCCGTCACGGTTTCCGCCGTTTGAAATCAAAACGTTGTTTAAATATGTATAGAACACGTTTGACGGACGCTGTTCGCTTGTAATTTTAACCAGCACTTTGCTTGTTGCATAATCATCCGAGCTTTCGCCTATAAAGCCCTCAACCTTATCCATAACAACCTTTATCTGTGCCGCGATTGACTTTACATCGGTATCCGATGCGGTCGCCGTTCCCGTCACGGACGTGTCTTTGAGTGCAATCTTATCATTCATTCCGACCGAGCAGTACGTCTTATCCGCATCACCCTTGACCGTTACGCTCTTACCGGTTTCGCCCGAAAAAGTAAGAATACAAATCGGCTGTACATCGGCGAACGTCATCGGTTTTTTTGCCGAAATAACGGACATATTAAGCTTTTTTGTTGCGTTTGCCTCGGCGGCGTTCGGATAAATAGTCGCCGAACCGCTGTCGGGGTTGTTTTCGTTTATAAGCATATCTATTGAACTGTATTTCAAGTCGCCCTCATAGGTGAGTCCGAGCTGTGCAATTTTGATGTTGCCCTCCGCGCCCTTGATGCTGACCTTAATTTTTGCCTCGCCCGACATTGTGGACGCGTCACTTGAAGTAACGTCCTCAAACACAAGCTCGATGTTGCTTTCCGCTGCCGATACCGCGACGGATGCAACAATCATAAACGCTGTGCAAAGCGCGGCAATAACTCTTTTGAAATTCATAAAATCCACTGCCCTTTCCTAAAGGATAAAATAATTTTGTTTATACTTATCTTTCTTGTATCATATATAATTTTAACACCTTATTCGAATATTGTCAAACCGTTTAATAATATAAGGTAAAATTTTGTACTTTTTTTATAATTTATTCGTCATTAACTCCTATTTTTTTGCCATTTCCTCTTTCTGTCAATATAGACCTCAACTGCTTTTTTCGGTCGGGATATATATTGACAGAAAGAGGCGAAGCGGGGAACGTAAAAGTCTACTATACTTTTTAATACTTCGACACTCTTTCCTTAAAATATAAATAAACAAATTACCGCTTGGGTATTTGAATATTTAACAAGGTTTTCACGAACGGCATAATTAACGCCGTTTGTTTGAGGTAGGGGCGGTTTGTAACCGCCCCACATTCTTAATTACGCATTATGAGATTTTTCGTGGCTCGGGCGAGATGTGTATCAAACTCGCTCGGGGTTGGTTGAGCGTAACGCTCATTACTTTCCCCACGAAACGAGAACGTATGCAACGTCCTTTGAATCGATAACGCCGTCACGGTTGAGGTCATATTTTGCATATGTCGGGTGTTCTGATACAAGATTGTCCGTGCCGAAATATGATACAACCGCCGACAAATCATAGATGTTAATCTGTCCGTCTTTTACGATGTCGCCCGCAAGGAAGTTCGTGTTTGTCGGATTGCCGACATTTTCTTCAACATATGCCGGTGCGGTCTTAACATTGTTCCAGAAGTTCAATGTCTTTGCGCCTGTCATAGAAACTGTGTAACGTGCTGTTCTGTAACCTGCACCTTCAACCGTTACGGTGTAGGTGTTTCCTTTAACGAGCTTATCCGTAAATTCAACCGTATAGGTATCATTGGCAAATGTAACACCGTCTACACCTTCGCCGAGTTTAACAACTTCATTTGCACCATTGCCCGATACGGTAACTTTCATATCCTGATAAGCGGCAGCCTGATTTACAACTGCGTTCGGGAACGAAACATTAACGGTAAGGTTTGCTGTCTCCTGTGTCAAGTTAATGCCGTCTATTGATGCCGCTGCATCGAGTTTACCTGTGTTTGTGCCATCGCCGTTTGTGAGATACTCATCAACGATTGAATCAACAGCCTCGGTTGTGTGCAATTTATTAACGGCATCTGCACTCGTTGTATCAACCTTAAAGTTTGCACCTGTGCAATATCCGTCAAATACAACCTTACCTATTACAATCTCGTCACCCGTTGCCGAATGTGCGTTTGTGCCGTCAAAGCTGAATGTATATCTGTTTCCGTTTACCAAAAGGCTCATATTTGCGGCAGGAGTGATTTCATAATTAACCAAGCCTGTTGTGCCCTGTGTAAGTGAGAATGTAAGGTCAGCCGTCAAAAGACCGTTGATTTTTTTGTTGGCCTCGGTTGCTTTGAGAACGATGTCATATTCGCTGTCGGTTACTTTTTCAAATTCAACCTTAACATTCTTTGTGATGTCGGAATCCGTTAAAGCATCTGCGTCATAAACGAATGTGTATGCCGAGAATGACGGAGCGGTGAACGAAACGCTCATTCTGTCCTCGGATATGGCCACGTCGTTGATTTCGATGCCGTTGTGATATACTTTAACCTCTCCGCCCTCTTTAACCTTTGTGGGGAGCTTAAGCGTTACTTTCTGATTTGTAACATCCTTAACCTCTGACTTTATGCCGTTTTCCGTCTTTTCAACATAGATGTCATATGCGATAACTGTTTTGTTCGGGTTAGCATTCTTGATTTCGTCAACAGCCGCTTTGTCCTCGGGTTTTACGGTGTCAAGAACAACGTTGTATGTTGCATCGGCTGTCTTGTCGATCGCCGAATTCTTTTCGAGGTTGTCAAGAGTAACTTTAACACCTGCTGATTTTGCGTTATCTATAACCTTTGCCGCTGACTGAAGAACAGAAAATGTTCCGTCTTGGTTATCTTTTGAATAATAGCCTTTGGCAACGTATGATGTGTCAATACCCTCGGGGTTTGCTGACGGGTCAAAGTTTACAAAAGTTCCTCCCGTAACGGAAATTATAGCCGAACCGTCTTTGAAAGCGGAGTCTATTGCGTTAATTATGTATTTAGCATATGCTGGAACTTGGCTCTTTACCGAGGGTGCTAAATCATAATATCCGCCTTTAACATTCAAGCTGCCTTCTTGGACTTGCGCAACAGTCATAGCTCCGTAAAATGTACCGTTTTCTATTGTCAGATTGCCGCCGTATACATTTATACCATATGCACCATTATTGCCGGCTTCGCAATCAATTGTACCGTCGCCGGTAATGGTTACATTAGCGTTGTTGCATACCACAAAAAACGCCGGTGTGTATGAGGGATTTTGGCTAGCTACGCTTGCATCATATGCGATTTTATGACCCGCAAGGTCAAGAGTAACAGATTTATCTATGGTAATCTGCGGTACAAGAACATCTCCCTCGCCTTTTGGGTTAATAGTTACATCATCTAAGAGTGTTACCGTTTCGTTCTCTTTCGCCGCATCAACTGCGTCTTTGAGGGTTGAATAACCTTGGTCGCCGATTTTTGCAACAGAAACGGTATATGTTCCGTCGGAATTTTGCATAACCGTTCTGTTAGCTGCCGTGTATTCTGTTACATCTTGTGTAAACGTGCCGCCAAAAATTGAAATGTCTTTGCTGGCATATGCATCCCACCCCGGATAAACACTGTCTATTTTTCCATTGAAATTACCACCGTTTATTTTAAGTTCACCTATGGCATTTGTATTACCGCTTTCGTGTGTGTTTAAGATAGCGGCAATACTTCCATTAAATACACCATTGTTTATAGTGACTTTATTCCAGTTATGAATAAGATAGCTGCTTTGTGAAAAAGTACCGCCGTTTATTTCAAGTTGACCTTTTTCATCATTTTTCACAACGGCTGCACCGCCACTGAAATTTCCACCGTTAATCGTGAGAGTTGGAGTAGTGGTGCTGGCAGTTGCGGCGTTGGTGCTTTGATAACCGTTTACAATATTGCTCGAATATGCACCGTTGTTATTAACAGTTACACCATCATTAATCGTCATTGTTCCGTGATTTTGGATTGTATAGCACGAATTGCCTTTTCTGTTTCCGTCTTCCAAGCTTCTGTCAAAAGTACCACCGTTCAATATTGCGATGCCAAAATCGGTGTTGACAAGAGGAATTTTTGCATGACTTACATTATCAACTTTACCCGACTTATCCGTTGAGCTGTCATTTATCGTGAGTGTACCATTGTTTTCAATAGTATGTTTGCCGTCGGTGTTTGTAAGTGTCTTGCCGTTTAAGTCAATAGTGATGTTCTTATCGGCTGCGATTTCAATGCTTTCCGTTACATCAGACAAAATTTCGATTGTGTCATTGGCATTTGCTGCCGCAACTGCATTAGCAAGTGTCGCATATTCGGTTTCGCCGATTTTTGCAGCTTTTCCGCTTGTGCTTTCATCCGCAAATGCCGGTATTGCCATAGTACCGAGTATCATTGCCGCTGACAATACTCCTGCCAGCAATTTCTTTAAACTAATCATAATTTTTGTTTTTCCTTTCTTTTATTATGTTCAATATAAGGTTTATCAAATTAAACCAGAAATAAATTATCCCTCCATCCGCATTGATAAAATTAACGAAAATTTGCGCTTTAGCTAAAGCGCAAGAGGGTATATACCCTCTTGAATAAACCTTCGTCGGCGTTTTGATAAACCTTTTATTTACAATTATTATTTTAATACTAAATTACAGATTTGTCAACATTTGTTTGACGAAATTTGATTAGTTTTTATGCTAAAAATCAGTAGAGTTTTAACAATGTAGTATACAAAGATTGAGGAAAAAAATCGAGTTGTTTGTACATAATTATAAATTGTTCAAAAAAATTTAACAATTGACCAAATTTTTCTTGTATTTACCGTGAATATATGATATAATACTAAAATACGTGTTATTTTTCAAAAAACTGACACTTTCTAATCCAAACCAAGACGGAGGAAAATTTAAATATGTTAAACACATCAACGATTTGTATTATGTTGACTATTGTGGTATATCTGATTGGTATGTTGCTTATAGGAGTATATTTTACAAAGAAAAACAATTCGACCGATGATTTTTATCTGGGCGGACGTACTCTCGGGCCGCTTGTTACCGCGATGAGCGCCGAGGCATCGGATATGTCGGGATACCTGCTTATGGGTCTGCCCGGTTTGGCGTATCTGTCGGGTGTTGCCGATGTCGGCTGGACTATTGTCGGGCTTGCCGCCGGTACATATCTTAACTGGCTTTTTACATCAAGACGTTTGCGCCGTTATACGCACACGCTTGACGCGATAACAATCCCCGAATTCTTTTCAAAAAGATTTCATGACAAGCGTAATATACTGTCGCTTATTGCGGCGGTTATAATCATTGTGTTCTTTATCCCGTATACCGCGTCGGGCTTTGCGGCGTGCGGAAAGCTCTTTGCATCGCTGTTCGGTGTGAGCTATGTTGGTGCGATGATTGTTTCGGCGATAGTAATTGTCGGATATACCGCTGCCGGCGGATTCCTTGCGGCATCGATAACCGACTTTATTCAAAGTATAATAATGACGATTGCAATCTTTGCGATTCTTGCGTTTGCAACCGCAACGGCAGGAGGTATCGGCGCGGTTGTCGACAATGTTAAGTCGATGTCGGGTTATCTTTCGCTTACGAATGCATATGACCCGGTGACAAACACAAGTACGCCGTACAACCTTTTGCATATTATAACAACAGTATCGTGGGGCTTGGGATATTTCGGTATGCCGCATATATTGCTCCGCTTTATGGCGATAAACGATGAAAAAAATCTTAAACTTTCGAGACGTGTCGCGTCAATCTGGGTTGTTATCGCAATGGCAGTTGCGCTTTGTATCGGCGTTGCCGGACGTGCGCTCAGCGCATCGGGCATAATAGATACGCTCGTCAATGCGGACAGCGAAACCGTTATAATCAAGGTTGCGCACCTGTTGTCAAGCTATGGCATTTTGCCTGCACTTTTGGCCGGATTGGTTCTTTCGGGAATTCTTGCAAGCACGATGTCAACCGCAGATTCACAGCTTTTGGCGGCGGCATCGAGCGTTTCACAAAATATCCTTCAGGAAAAGCTCAAATTGAAGCTCTCGACAAAACAGAGTATGATTGCCGCAAGAGTGACGGTAATAGCGATTGCGATTTTGGGCGTAATCATTGCGCGTGACCCCGAAAGCTCGGTATTCGGAATTGTATCGTTCGCATGGGCAGGGTTCGGCGCAAGCTTTGGTCCGATTGTAATCTGCTCGCTGTTCTGGAAGAGGACAACGTTATCGGGCGCAATATGCGGAATGGCCGCCGGCGGAGTTATGGTCTTTGTGTGGAAGTACCTCATAAAGCCGATTGGCGGAATCTTTGGTGTGTATGAGCTTTTACCGGCGTTCTTGGTGAGCATTGCGGTAATCGTGGTTGTGAGCCTTATAAGTAAAAAGCCGAGCGATGAAATTGTTGCGGAATTCGAAACCGCGTGCAAAAAAGCATAGAATTAAGGATTTAAAATATCAAAAAAGGATTGCGATGGCGCGCAATCCTTCAGATTACTGATAAGCCCACCTGAAAACGGTGGGTTTTTCAGTAATCTGAGGGTTGCATAAAAATGTGGGTTCTTTGTCAATAGTTGGGGTCAAAAAAATAATGGAATTTTTTTAGAGGCGGTTGT
>OIYO01001092.1_pt1 | contig 16777 bp, 15 predicted proteins | sample 1588191 | NCBI WGS metagenome assembly OIYO01 (sample SAMN03283275) | human gut metagenome | biome: human-associated habitat; material: feces | host: Homo sapiens | place: Peru | collected 2012 | reverse complement strand
CTCGTCAAGCTCGACATCCTGCTCAACGGCGAGATCGTCGACGCGCTGTCGTTCATCCTGTTTGCCGACAACGCCTATGCGCGCGCCAGAAGGATCTGCGAGAAGCTCAAGGAGAACATCCCGCGTCAGATGTTCGAGATCCCCGTGCAGGCGGCCATCGGCGGCAAGATCATCGCCCGCGAGACGATCAAGGCGCTGCGCAAGGACGTTCTGGCCAAGTGCTACGGCGGCGACATCACGCGCAAAAAGAAGCTGCTGGAAAAACAGAAGGAGGGCAAGAAGCGTATGCGCACCTTCGGAACGGTCTCCGTGCCGTCCGAGGCGTTCATGGCGGTTCTGAAAATGGACGAATGAAAACCGTGACCGTTTATACCGACGGCGCCTGCTCCGGCAATCCCGGCCCGGGCGGCTGGGGCGCGATCCTCGAGTGGAACGGCGTGGAAAAGGAGCTTTCCGGCGGCGAGGCGCAGACCACGAACAACCGCATGGAGCTGACGGCCGTGATCGTCGCGCTCGAGACGCTCCGGGAGGCCTGCGCGGTCGAGCTTTACACCGATTCCAAATACGTCTTTGACGCCGTGGACAAGCGCTGGGTCTATGGCTGGCGCGCGCGCGGCTGGGTCAAGGCCGACAAGAAGCCTGCGCTCAACGTCGACCTCTGGTAGCGTCTGCTGCCCCAGCTCGAGCGGCACAATGTGCGCTGGCACTGGGTCAAGGGGCACGCCGAAAACGAAAAAAATAACCGCTGCGACCGTCTGGCCGTCGCGGAAAGTCAGAAATTCAAGAGGATTTGACTATGAAACGCAAAACGACATTTTACCTTGTGCTGGCTGCCTTCGCTGCGGCCATCGTTGCGCTCGACCAGTGGACGAAGTGGCTCGTGCGGCGCGATCTGCCGCTCTATGCGTCGAAGGACAGCATCCTCGGCATCTTCCACATCACCCATGTGGAAAACACCGGCGGCGCGTGGTCGATGTTCTCCGGTCAGCTCTGGCTGTTCATCGGCGTGATGGCGCTCTTTGTCGCGCTGATCGTCGTGCTGATCTGGAAGCAGTGGCTGAAAAAGCCGTTCGAGTGGTGGTGCCTCGCGGCGATCCTCGGCGGCGGCATCGGCAATCTGATCGACCGCCTCGCAAACAGCCGCGTGACGGACATGATCTGTCTGGATTTTGTCAATTTCCCGGTTTTCAACGTTGCGGACTGCTTCATCACGGTCGGCTGCTTTGCGCTGATCGTTTATGTGATCTTCCTTGACCGCACCGAGGATAAAAAGCGCGAAAACACACCCCCGGAGTCCTGACCGAGGGCGCTGCGATGGTGTCAACCCGCAACGGATTTGAACCGTTTCGTTCTGAAAACCGCTTCATTATTTGGGAATTCTGTCGTTTTCCGCTCCCCTGCTTCGCCACGGGATGCCATGCCTTTCACTTTAAGATTGCCACGGCCGCGCTGCGGCCTCGCAATGACACAAATCTGAACCGTTTTCATTTCGGAAACGGACGTTTTTCATGATTACGCGGTCATTTTTGGCGCGGTGTCGCTTTGCGGCGTTTTTCGAACGTTCCGTTCCGAAAAATGTTCTGTTTTCCAGCAAAACCTGTCAGTTCTGTCATTGCGAGGAGGGCATTTTTCATGCCCGACGCGGCAATCTTAAAGTTGAAGGCGTGGCATCCCGGAACGAAGCACGGGGGGCAGGAAACGACCAAATCCAGAAATTTGATCTGTCCCGCAGGGACACCACATCGGCGCTTCTTGAGAAGCGCCATTTCACACGGGCATTCGCCCGCATTTCACATGCGTCAGCATATTTCACTTGCTCGAAGAGCAAATTTCACTGCGCGGCTTTTCCCGATACCCTGAAATCAAGTGCTTCATGGAGCAATAGGAGGGCTTTTACATGGACAAAACGAATGCCATTCGGCAGCTCGAGCGCAAAAAGCAGCCGTATTCGACGCATAGCTACGACGGCGGCGCGCTCTCCGGCACGGAGGTCGCGGCCACGCTCGGGCTGGATGCGGCTCGCGTGTTCAAAACGCTCGTCACGACCGGAAAATCCGGCGCGCACTATGTTTTTCTTGTGCCGGTCGCCGAGGAGCTGGATCTGAAAAAGGCTGCGTCGGCGGTTGGGGAAAAATCGATCTCGATGCTGCCGCAGAAGGAGCTGCTGCCGCTGACGGGCTATGTCCACGGCGGATGCAGCCCGATCGGCATGAAAAAACAGCTTCCGACCGTCGTCGACGCGAGCGCCGAGGCGTTTGAGACGATCTGCTTCAGCGCCGGGCGCATCGGCCTGCAAATCGAGACCGCGCCCGCTTCCCTGCGCGCCGTCGCGCCCTACCAATCGGCGGACATCTGCGTGTAGGACATCTGCACGCGGAAATTTAATGTGCAGAGATTCAAACAAAACCCACCGCAGCAGGGCATAAAAGGCACCGCGGCGGTCAAATTATAATAAAAGTTGGGGTCAGGTGACGAGCCTGACCCCAACTTTTTGTTCAAAGGAGGGCATGAGCATGAGTGTTTTTGGCTATGTGCGGGTATCCAGCACGGATCAAAACGAGGATCGGCAAATGATCGCGCTGCGAAATGCCAATGTGCCGAAGAAAAACATCCTGATAGATAAGCAGTCCGGCAAGGATTTTGAACGGCCGAGCTATAAAAAGCTGATGCGCCGGCTCAAGGCCGGTGATCTGCTGTATATTCTCAGCATCGACCGGCTCGGGCGTAACTATGAGGAGATCCAGAAGCAGTGGCGCGTCCTGACGAAGGAGATTGGCGCCGACGTCTGCGTGCTGGATATGCCGCTGCTGGACACGAGAAACGGGAAGGATCTGATGGGAACCTTTATTGCGGATCTTGTGCTGCAAATTTTGTCGTTCGTTGCGCAAAATGAGCGCGAGAGCATCCGGAAGCGGCAGGCAGAGGGTATTGCGGCGGCGAAGGCGCGGGGAATCAAGTTCGGCAGGCCGGAAAAGAAAACACCGCAAAAATTTGCGGCGCTTGTGGAGCAATGGGAGCAAAAAAGACTCCCGTTTTCGGAAGTCCTGAGGCAGTGCAATATGAGCGAGGCGACCTTTTATCGCAGATTGCGGGAGTACCGGGCAATGAAAAACGATGCAAAATGCAAATCTGACGACCAAACTATCATAAAGTGTACTTTTTGACGATGGTTACATATATAATTATTCTATACCATATCCGCTGTACAGTCAAGTAGATTTGATGTTTTTGTCACGTTTTTTGTTGCTTGGACAAAAAACTGCAATTTGTAGGAAATGTCAAAAAGTACACCATTTGATATGGCTTGAAAATATGCACTTCGTTATTTATGCAGAATGCGCGCCGAACGGAGTGTGACGTAAGAGGTAGAGCGCTTCAAAGTGGCGATGTACCTGAGGCCACGGACGTTTTTTTCAAAAAAGCCAGCAGATGGGCGGCGCGATAGAAGAGAAAACGGAGAGATTCTGAAAAGAGGTTAGAGATGGGCTTCACACTTGCTGCTTATGGGATAGACGCGTTTCAGGAATTCATCATGCCGCAGATCGACAATGCGGATTACAGCATATCGCTCTCAAAAAACATATACGGGATCAAGGAAAACATTCAGCTGAATTTTGAAATTCTGGACGGCGTGTGGAGGTTCGTCTCAACGAGCAAGAATGTACACGTCCGCTCGCAGAGTCTGCATCTGGGAATGGCGCTGGAGACCGGAAGCCTGATCCAGCTTCGGCAGGATGACGTTTCCATCAGCGTTCTTGTGATGGAGCTGGATCAGAATCTGGCAAGGTTCAGCAAATATCGGATTGCGAATCCCTGCCGTTTGGTGATCGGCGCGGCGGAGGGCTGCAACGTCGTTTATGATTTTCAGAGCCTGATCTCCAGAAGCCATGCGGTTTTGGAGGTCAACGGCGCTTCCTGCAAGATCATCGACACGAGCCGCAACGGCATCTACATGGACGGTCGGCGCATCCGGCAGGAGCGCACGCTGGGCTTTGGTGAGATCGTTAATATCTTCGGCCTTCAGATCATCTGGCTGGGTGCCGTTTTGGCGCTTGGCACAACGGGACAGCTCATGAAGGTCTGGTCGCCGGATCTTGAGCTGCTCGAGGGCAGCACCAATCTCTATCCCAACGGTTATCGCCAGCTGACCAATGTGCAGCGGAATCTGTTCCACAGAAGCCCCCGTATGCTCCCGAAGCTCCATACGGACGACATTGAAATCGAGGCGGTACCGCAGCCGACGAAGGCGCGCCAGCGTCCGCTGCTTTTGCAGATCGGCCCGCCCATGACAATGGTGCTTCCGATGCTGCTTGGCACGGCCGTCGCATTTTTGGCGGCGAGCAGCAGCGGCTACGCCGTCAGTCCCTATATGTATACCGGAATCGTGATCGCAGCCGCATCGGCGCTGCTCGGCGTCATGTGGGCGCTGCTGAATGTGAGACAGTCGAAAAAGGAGGCTGCGCTCGAGGAGCAGAACCGTATGATGCGGTATCAGGCCTATCTCGACGGGATCGAGCAGGATATTCTCGCAAAGGCGCAGGAAAACCGCTCCATTCTGGAAAATGCCTATCCCGCCGCAGGCGTATGCGCGGGATATGACGCGTACTGCCCGATGCTGTGGAGCAGGAATAATATGCACACGGACGTGCTTTTCACGCGCTTGGGGCTTGGCGATATGCCGTTTCAGTGCAAGATCAAGATCCCGAAAAAGACCTTTACGCTGTATGACGACGAGTTGGCCGAAAAGCCGAAGGAAATTCACGACAGCTATCAGGTGTTGCACAATGTCCCGGTCGGAATTGACCTTGCCAAGCGGCATCTGGTGGGTGTCGTTGGCGACGGAAAGACCGGGTCGGCTAGTGGGATCATCCGGACGATCGCGACGCAGATTGCCGCGAACACCTGCTATACCGACGTGAAGCTGGTCTTCCTCGGCAGCGAAGCCCTGCTCCGCTCCGGCGGCGAATGGGGCTTTGCGCGCTGGCTGCCCCATGTCTGGTCGGAGAACAAGGTCACGCGCTTCTGCGCCTGCTCGCATACGGAGATCACGGAGGTGTGTCTGGAGCTTGCCGAGACCATACGCGTCCGCAGCGAGGAGAAACAGAAGACGGATGAGGAGAGCGCGATCCCGACGCCGTATTATGTGGTGTTCATCGAAAGTCTGGAGCTGCTCCGGAATGAGAGCATCGTGCAGGCACTCCTTGAGCCGCAGAACTGCGGGATCACGACCGTTATTATGGCCAACGACCGTGAAGAGCTGCCAAATGTCTGCGAAAACGTGATTGAAGCGCACGGCGCGCGCGGCTCAATCTATAACCTCGCAGAGGGCATCGCGAGCGGTACGGATGTGATGTTTGACCAGCTTACCGCGCAGGAGGCCGAGCAATTTGCCAGAAATATCTCCGGGATCGAGGTTTCGGAGATCGAGACGGGCGGCGCGATCCCGGATTCTCTGACGTTCTTGGATATGTGGAAGGTCAAGACGCTTCCGGAGCTGAACGTGCTCGAGCGGTGGAGAAAGAACCGCACGTATGAGACTATGCGCGCGCTGATCGGCGAACGAGCAGGCGGCCGGGAATGCTATCTGGATATTCACGAGAAGCACCACGGCCCGCACGGCTTGCTGGCAGGCACGACCGGTTCGGGCAAGAGCGAGACCCTGCAGACCTATATGCTTTCCATGGCGATCAATTACAGCCCAGATGACGTTGCATTTTTTGTCATCGACTACAAGGGCGGCGGCATGGCCAATCTGTTCAGCGGACTGCCGCATATGATCGGACAAATTTCCAATCTCTCCGGCAACCAGGTGCACCGCGCGATGGTCTCGATCAAGAGCGAGAACCGGCGCAGACAGCAACTTTTCAACGAGTGCGGCGTGAACCATATCGACAGCTATACGAGACTGTATAAAAACGGCGAGACCTCCGTTCCCCTGCCGCATCTGCTGATTATCATCGACGAATTTGCGGAGCTGAAAAAGGAAGAGGCACCGTTCATGCGGGAGCTGATTTCTGTGGCGCAGGTCGGGCGAAGCCTCGGCGTGCATCTGATCCTCGCGACGCAGAAGCCGGACGGCACCGTGGACGACAACATCCGCTGCAATGCCAAGTTCCGAATCTGTCTGCGGGTGCAGGATCGGCAGGATTCCAATGAGATGCTGCACAGGCCGGACGCTGCTTATATCACGCAGGCCGGACGCGCCTTTATGCAGGTTGGAAACGACGAAATTTTTGAGGAATTCCAGTCCGGCTGGAGCGGCGCAGACTATGACGAAGCGTTTGCGAACGGCAGCACGAGCATTGCCAGCATCCGGACGAATACCGGCAAGCCGGCAATCGTCGGCAATTATCTGAAAAAACAGCAGAAGGACAGCCAGCGGTGCCAGTGGCTTCGGACGCTCATGGGGCTTGCGGCCGCTGCGGCACAGGAGCTTGGCGAGCCCCTTCCGGCCATGGTCGAAAATTCCCGCAAGCTGGATCGGCTGGCGGAATGCATGTATGAAAAAATTGGCAGAGAGCATCTTGATTACCCGCGCAGCAAGGCCAATGATATTCGCCTGAAGGGCTTCCTGCGCGTGTTTGCAGAGCATGTGCAGGAGGATTGGCACGAGGAGCGCGTGATCCGCGAGATCGTCGCGCAGGTGAACCAAAGCAGTCTCAAGCTGCCGGAGATCAAAGAACGGACGCAGCTGACGGCGGTGGTGGATTATCTGGAGCAGATCGCCGAGCAAAACGGCTATACGCACAGCTTCCGTCTGTGGCTGCCGGTTCTTCCGGAGCGTTTGTGCCTGAATGACGTGAAGGAGTACCGCCGGCAGGTTTTCGACGGAACGCAGTGGTTTGAGTCGGCGGCGGACTGGACGCTCGATGCAATCGTCGGCCTGAGCGACAACCCGACCAATCAGGTGCAGGATCCGAGGGCGGTCAGCTTCTCCGAAAACGGGAATCTGGCGATCTGCGGCTCTGCCGGGAGCGGCAAGAGCACCTTCCTGCAAACGCTGCTGTTCTCGCTGAGCGAGCACTATACCCCTGCGTGGCTCAATTATTACATTCTCGATTTCAGCAACAAGAGCCTTGCCCCCTTTGCGCGGGCGCCTCATTGCGGCGGCGTGGTCTGTGAGGATGACCCGGAGCGGACGGCGCGTCTGTTCAATATGATGGATCAGATCATGAAGGAGCGGCGGACGCTGCTCAGAGGCGGCAGCTACAGCCAGTTTGTGCATCATAACGGAACGCAGGCCCCGGCGGTTCTGCTTGTTATTGACAACTATGCGAGCTTTAAGGAAAAAACCGGCGGCGCCTATGAGGCACGTCTGCTGACACTCTCCCGCGAGGGCGCGAACTACGGCATTTTCCTCGCCGTGACGGCAGGCGGCTTTGGCGGCGCGGAGATTTCCAACCGGGTCGCTGACAATTTCCGCAACACGGTCTGTCTGGAGCTGGGAGATAAATTCAAATACGGTGATGTGCTGCGCAATCTGCATTTTGATGTCATGCCCGAGCCGGGCGTGCAGGGCAGAGGTATCGCACCCGTGCAGGGCAGCATTCTGGAATATCAAACCGCCCTTGCGGTGGATGCGCCCGACGATTACAGCCGTGCCAACCGGCTGGAGGAGCGTTTTGCCGCCATGCAGACGGCGTGGAAGGGAAAACCGGCGCGCCGCATCCCGGAAATTCCGGAGAAGCCCCGGCTTCAGGAGCTTTCCGAGCTGGAGGAGTACGGCGCGGCGATCGCGAATCGGGCGCTGCTCCCCTACGCGTATTTCCTGTCCGATGCCTCCGTGTGCAGCGTGGAGCTGCGGAACACCTTCTGCTGGCTGATCGCCGGAAAGCCGCGAACCGGGAAAACCACGCTCGTGCAGGTCTTGCTGGAGGGCGTGCAAAGAAAACATGCCGCGTCCTGTGTGATCGAGCTGGAGGGCAAGAAGCTGGAGCAGGCCGCCGGACGCACCGGAGCGACCTATGTGAACGACGCACAGAGCCTGTTTGCCTTCACCCGGGAATTCCAGCAGATGTTTTTAACGCGCAACCGCCTGAAGCAGGAGCTGCTGCTTCAGGATATGGACGAGGACGAGCTGTTTGAACAGATGTGTGCAAAGACCGAGCCGTTCTTTGTATTCATTGACGATTTTGCAGCGTTTATGTCCGAGATTTATCGCGCGCATGAGGGCATGGGCACCATGAATGGCTTCTATGAAAACGTGTTTGAGCGGGGCGCGCTTCACAATGTTTATATCATTGCCGCCGTCAACACGGAGCGCATGGCGGCGCTGAGCGGGCTGAGAGCGTTCGAGTACGCAGCGGCCTATAAAACAGGGATTCTTTTGGGCGGAAACGCCGCTGCGCAGAAGCTGCTGGATTTCAGCACGTTGCCCTATGCTGAGCAGAGCAAGCCCTATAAGCCCGGTCTTGGTCTGCTCCCGATCGACATGGAGCACAATGTGCCGCGCAAGGTCGCGCTGCCTCAGATCAAGAGGCGCGGGGAATGAATGCCGTTGTGATTTATTCCCGCAGCAAGGCTGAAAGCGGAATGCTGCATGATGCCTTTCGAGCAATCGCCGGATTCCGCGAGAAGGACGCATGGACGGTGCGCCGCGCCGCCACGCGGGAGGAGCTGCTGCAGGCGGTAACGGACGGCGCAATCGCGCAGATCTGCTTTGCGGATATCACGGGCGTCAGCGGTCTGCCAATCGCGGAATTTGTGCGACGGCTTTTTGAGTCGGCACAGCTCGTCCTTGTGGTCGATTCCGCAACGCCGCCCACAAGCTACATCCGTCCGGGAATCCTGCCGGCGGGCTTGCTGTTCAAGCCGCTGTCGCTCGAGGCTGTCCGCCCGCTTATGCAGGAGCTGCTGCGGATCGTTCGGACAAGAAGGCAGGCCGAGGTCTTTCAGGATGCAGCCATATCCGTGGCCTCCCATGGCTCGACCTATCGGATCCCGCTGCGGGAGGTGCTGTATTTTGAAGCAAGAAATAAAAAGCTGTATTTGTATACACAAAACGCCGAGATCGAGTTTTATGATACGCTGGAGCGGCTGCAGACTCGTCTGCCGAAGGAATTTTTGCGATGCCACAAAAGCTTTGTCGTGAACACGGCGGCGATTGAGGAGATCGCGCTGGCACAGAATCGGATTACGCTGTGCGGCGGCCGGATTGAGCTGCCGATCTCCAGAAGCTATAAGGCTGCGGTAAAAGAGGCGAAGCTATGAACTTTATTCTGACGCCGGATCAGCTGAAAACGCTGATGGCCTCGCTGGGAAAAACGGAGCTGTTCGGCGTGCGGGACTGCGGCGCGCCCTTGGACAGGGAGACGGCCGTCTGCTGCATCGCGGAGCTGGTGCGTGGCGGTCTGCTGATCCCGGAGGAGAATGCCCTCCGCTGCCGGAAGGAGCTGCGGGAGCTGCTGCGGCCGCTGCTTGCGCCGCGCCGCGTCTTTCAGTGGCTCGACCCCGTGTCGGGTGCGCAGCTTGTGGGCTATTGCGCCGGGCGGGACTGCACCCTCCTCGGAGGTCTTACCGGGCAGAAGAACGCGATCCGCTTGTTTGCCTGCGGGCAAGGGAGACTTGCAGAGCTGCTGGAGGAGGAGGGCCTTCTTCCGGACGAGTCGACCGGAGAAATTGCCGGGCTGCCGCCCTTTTTCAACGAATCCGGCCAGTGGCTGCTGACACGGGGAGCGCAGCGGGGCGTGCTGGGATGGATCGACCTTTATGATCCGGAAACACATCGGCGCGAGGCGCGGGGAATGCTCTGCAAGACCGGGCAAACCACGCTTCTGGCGACGGAGGACTTCCATGGGACTGCGGCGCACACATATCGAAAAAACGCCCTTGCGCAATGGCTTGACGTACATATGAATGGAGAGACAGCATGATATTGGTAGACGTATATGTTCCGATCATGAAGCAGACCTTTGACGTGATCGTAGATGAAACCGCCCATATTTCGGTCGTGATCGCAGAGCTGAGCGAGATCATCTGCCAAAGAGCCAACTGGCCGCGCCCGAAAAACATCCAGAATCTGGTGCTTTGCAGTCTGCGCACGAACCATATTCTCCCGGAGGACAGCACGCTCGCAGGTATGGGAATCGTCAGCGGCAACCGGCTGATGCTGGTCTGACCGGCGGAGGGACGCCTGATTCGGCCAGGTTTTCCGCTCGACGTGTCGATCGTCCGAAAATATGTGCCGTTCGTCGGCTTTTCAACAACCGGGCGCGGCGCGATGCTATACTCAGGGCAGATGAGGGATGTGATGAATTGCTGGAACGGCGCGCTTTATTCCGTGAAAGCCTCCGTGTTCGAAAAGAACGGCAAGCTGGCCGAGGGAAGCTATGAGCTGACCTTCTTCAGTGAGGATTCCGCGAACCACTCCAACTCCAACCGCGCAAACGAGGCCGGACTGCCGGTGCGGTTCACGCTGGATACCAGCGCTCCTGTGGTCGTCATCACCGGCGTCGACAACGGCGACCGCATCCGCGCGGCGAGCCGCGACGTGACGCTGTTCTATAGCGACAGCTCTGGGATCAAGGAGATCATCATCTATCTGGACGGCAAGGAATATCTGCGCCTGAGTGCCGAGGAGCTTGCGAAGCATCCCGATTCTTATACGTTCACGGTGGATCAGAGCAATTCCGGACGTGTGCTGAGCGTCAAGGTGCTCGACGCGGCCGATAACGAGGTCAAGACGGATGACATCCGGTTCTTCCTGAACAGCAGCGCCTTCCTGCAGTATCTGCATAATGCCGTGCTGCTGGCGATCACCGGCGCGGTGCTGGCGCTCGCGATCGTTCTCGCGATCCTCCTGATCCGGCGCAAAAAGCGTGCAGCACACGCGTCCAACACATAAGCAACGCTGCGCGTTGCCCGACCGCACCCCGGCAGCATCCATATCTGCCGGGGTGCTTTTTAAAACATGCTGACTGCAAATGTAATTCTGAACGAAACTTATCAAATCATGCGCCCGATCGGAAAGGGTGGGATGGGCGTCGTTTATCTGGCTTATCACCTCCGTCTGCAAAAATATGTGGTCGTCAAGCGGATCGCCCAGAACATCACGGGGCGGCTGTCCGCCAGAACCGAGGCGGATATTCTGAAAAATCTGCATCACCCCAACCTGCCGCAGGTCTATGACTTCGTGCAGGAGGGCAGCTCGGTGTATACGGTCATCGATTATATCGACGGCGAGGATTTGGGCAGCTATATCCGCAGCGGGTACATATTTTCCGAGCAGGAGCTGGTGCGCTGGATGCGGCAGCTGGCGCAGGCGCTTGAGTATCTGCACAGCCGGACGCCGCCGGTGTTGCATATGGACATCAAGCCGGGGAATATCATGATCGACCGGCAGGGCAACGCCGTGCTGATCGACTTCAACATCTCTCTGAACGGCGCGGCCGACACCGTCGCGGGGTTAAGTGCTGCCTATGCCTCCCCGGAACAGTTCGACGCCGCGCGGGGCGCAGAGGGCATCGTGCTCGACGGGCGCTCGGACATCTACAGCCTCGGGGCGTGCTTTTATCGCCTGCTTTCAGGACATGAACCGTCCCCCTTTGGCGGAAACCAATTCCTGACGGAAATGCCGCTGGATTACAGCGAGGCGTTTCGGGGTGTGATCGACCGCTGCATGTACTATGCGCCGGAGGCGCGCTTTCGCAGCGCGGAAAAGCTGCTTGCGGCGCTCGGAAGGCTGCGGCACCAGAACCGCCGCTATCGCGCACTTCTGCTGAGCCAGTGCGCGGTGATACTGGTCGGGGCGCTCCTGATTGCGGGCGGCTTCTTCTGCCTCATAAACGGAGCGCAGAAGGAAAAATATGATGAATTCCGCATCGCACTCACGCAATTTTACGTCAGCTATTCCGACGGAGATGCAGAACGGATGGAGCGGCAGGGGCAGCGCCTGCTGACCGATGAGGAATACCGCGGGCTGCTGCGGGAGCGGGCCTCGGAGCATCAGAGGCTGCTTCGGATCATGGGTGACGCTGCCTATGACCAAGGCGCGTATGACGCGGCACAGACCTATTACGAGGAGGGCGAACGCGCCGGGTCATCTCAAACGGAGTGCAGGGCGTGTCTGCGGGGACGGATCTTGGCCGCCGCGCAGAACGGCGAGCCGGACGAGGCGCAGCACCTGCTCACGGAGGCGGTTGCCGCGGGCATGGACGAGAATGAATCGCTCTATCTGAATGCCGTCCTCTGCGCGCAGCGGGGGGAGGCGGAGGCGAGTGCGGAAAGCGCGTCCAAGCTGCTTGCGCAGTGCGCGGATCCCAATTTCTGCACAAGAGCGTGTCTTGCGGCGGCGAGCGTGGCGCAGGATGCGCAGACGCAGCTTACGTGGCTGAAAACGGCGCTGCAGTACGGGGAACAGAAGGCGGTCTGGCGCGGGCTGGTTCAGGTGTATTCCAAGCTGGCCGAGCAGAATTATGACGGCGCCTCCGCGCAAAACGCACTGTATTATGCAAAGCTGCTGGCCGAGCAGAACTATCCGTCCAAAAACGACCGGATCAGCTATGCCACGACTCTGCGCCTGAACGGAAGAGACGCGGAGGCCAGACGCGTGCTGGAGGAGCTGCTGAGCGACTACCCGAACGACTGTCTGACGCTGATCCAGTTGGCCTTTACCTGCGATGCGCTTGGAAATAAGGCTGACGCAGGAGGTTATTGTGAGCTGGCGCTGGCTGCGTGGCGCGCGGACGTATCACCGGACAAACTCGCGGAGGACAGCGAGGAAATCCAGAATCTGCTTGCGCTGTCCGAGCGTGTGCATTAGGCACAAACCGAAAGGAACGGATATATGAATGCTTCCGAATTAAAATTGCTGGGTGTGGTGCTCTGCGCGCTGGGCGTGCTGCTGATGGCCGTGCTGCTGCCGCTCCTCGCGTGGAAAAAGCGGCAGGAATCGGATCAATGAAAAGATGGGAGGGAGCGAAATGAAATGCCCGAATTGCCGGTGCGAGATCGGAAGCCAGCCGGTCTGCCCCTATTGCGGCAGAGTGATCTACCAGACCGCGCAGCGCGGCTGGGGAGAATATGCGCCGCAGCTTCGCGCGCTGTGCAGCGCCGTGGATCGCATACGGCGTAGCGTCAGCGCCGTCGAGCTTCGGAGTCGACTGACGGTGATCCTGCTCGGCGGAATTTTTGTGATGCAGATCCTTATTGCTCTGATCTGCGTTTTGAAGTAGGAGGTGCCGAACGTGAACAAAAAAATCTGGATTCTCGGCGCCTGTGCGATCGCGATCATCCTTGTGGCTGCGGTGGTGAGCTTTGCGTTGCTCCAAAATCAGAACCCGTCTTATACGGCGCTGCTGGAGAAGGGCGAACGGTATCTGAACGCGGGCGACTACAAACAGGCGGTTGTGATGTATCGGCGGGCCGTTTCGGAAAGACCGACGCGAGCCGACGGCTATATCGGCTTGGCGCAGGCCTATACGGGCTTGGGGAAGCAAAACCTTGCGATCATTACCCTCAGTAACGGCTATCAGATGACGCACAACTTGACGATCCGACGCCGTCTGGAGGAGCTTGACCCGGCGTCCGTGGAGCGGCTTGAGCAGAAAAATGCCGCAAATGACGCGTCCACCGAGACCTTGAACAGAACGGAGTCGGATCAGGAGCTTTCGCTTAACACCGAGCTGCTGACCTTCCTATCTACAGCCAGCTACGGGGACTATCAAAGAAAATACGGTACGCTTCAAAATTCGCAGGATGGCGCGGTCTGTGTTCTGCACATTTCCGCGCTGGACATATCGCTCCGGTTTTATAATACGGACACGGCCTCAGTGCTCGATGCATCCGGAATGCCCTATCGGGAATGCATCCCGAATGAGGTCGTGTTTGAGAACCTGAAAACGCTGTTCGGGGACGTGCCGCAGGTCACCTATGAGCAGCTTCAGAGCCTGCGGCAGCTCTCGGAACTGAAACGGACGGACGATCGGGTCACATTCAGCCTGTGTGGATGCAGCATTGCGCTGGAATGCGACGAGAACGGGACGATCTGTCAGACCGCGAGCATTCTGGTCGTGCCGACGCAGGAGCAGCCGGAAGCAGGTGGGTATCGCGTATCCGGGCGCGTGCTCGATGCCGAGAGCGGGGCGACCGTTTCGGGGGCAAAAATACGGTTTCGCGCCGCCGGCATCGGCGGCGAGGAGGTCGAGGTCACAACAAGCGTCAGCGGCTCTTACGAGGTCGAGCTGAAGGAGTCGGGGACATACCGCATTCGGATCAGAAAGGACGGGTACATCGAGGAGGAGACCGAAACCTATTTTTCCGGCGGCACGCAGGAGGAATTCCGGGATTTTTCGATCTCACAAGTGCTTCAACAGGGAGAAATTCGCCTTGTGTTGACGTGGAACTCGTATCCGACCGATCTTGACAGCTATCTCACCGGCAGCACGGACAGCGGGAAAAACGTGTCGGTCAGCTTCCATAATAAAACCTCCAGTGCAAACGGCGACACGCTTGCCGAGCTGGACGTGGACGATCAGAACGGCTACGGGCCGGAGACGATTACGCTTTATGCGATGAACGGCACATATGAATACTACATAAAAGACTATCTCGAGACCGGGGAGCTGTCCAATTCCGGCGCGCAGATCAAAATTTATAAGGGTGATACGCTGGTCAAGGTGATCGATGTCTGCGGCGACCTCGGAAACATCTGGTATGTCTGCAGGATCGACCATGGGACGATCATTGAGACCAATCACGGCTGATCCCGGCTTGAATGCCGTTCCAAACAAAAAACCCACCCCGGCGGGGTGGGTTTTGTTAATGCGGCAGTTGCCTATAATAATCGGGCCATGACGTTTTATGCCGTTTTACGTTCACGCTTTGTCGATCGTGCCGCCGCCGAGGACGGTGTCGCCGTCGTAGAACACGGCGGCCTGACCGGCGGTGATGGCGCGCTGCGGCACGTCGAAGCAGACGCGGACGCGATCCTCGCCCGTGACGGTGATCGTCGCGGGCTGCTCGGTCTGGCGGTAGCGCACCTTGACCTTGGCGCGGAGCCGCGCGGGCGGCCGGTCGAAGGCGATCCAGTTGAGCGCGCGCACGTCCAGCTCCCGGCGGAAGAGGTCGGCGTTGTCGCCCAGCACGACGCGGTTCGTCTCGGGTTGAATGGCCGTGACATAGAGCGGCCTTCCGGCGGCGATGCCCAGCCCGCGGCGCTGGCCGACGGTATAGCCGATGATGCCGTGGTGCGTGCCGAGGCGCTTGCCGTCGCGGTCGACGAAGTCGCCGCCGGCATAGGTCTTGCCGGTGAAGCGGCGGATGAAGGCGGCATAGTCGCCGTCCGGGACGAAGCAGATGTCCTGACTGTCCGGCTTTTCGGCGTTGAAGAAGCCCTGCTCCTGCGCGATGCGGCGCGTCTCGGCCTTGCTGAGGCCGCCCAGCGGAAGCTGCGTGTGCGCCAGCTCGTCCTGCGTCAGGGCGTAGAGCACATAGCTCTGATCCTTCGACGGGTCGAGCGCCTTTTGCAGCAGGAAGCGCCCGTTTTCGCGCCGGACGCGGGCGTAATGCCCGGTGACGACGCAGTCGCAGCCCAAAAGCCGCGCCCGGTGATAGAGCCGGTCGAACTTCAGATAGCGGTTGCAGTCGATGCAGGGGTTCGGCGTCGCGCCGTTTTCATAGGCGCAGACGAAGCGCTGCATGACCTGCTCGCGGAAATCGGCCGTGAAATTGAAGACATAATACGGGATGCCGAGCCGATGCGCCACGCTGCGCGCGTCCTCGACGTCGTCGAGCGAGCAGCAGCTTTTCGCGCGGCTGACCCCGGCGTCCTCGTTGTGAAACAGCTTCATCGTCACGCCGATGCAGTCGTAACCGGCCTGCTTCATAAAATAAGCGGCGACGGAAGAATCCACGCCGCCGCTCATTGCGATCAGTGCCTTTTCAGACATGACAGTGCGGGCACGAGTCGCAGGAGGCGAACTGCGCCGCGTCATAGGCGATGCCGTTGCGGTCGTAATAGTCCTTGACGGCCGACTTGATGGCCTCCTCGGCCAGCACGGAGCAGTGCATCTTATACGCGGGCAGGCCATCGAGCGCCTCGGCGACGGCCTTGTTCGAGAGCTTCAGTGCCTCGGAGAGCGGCTTGCCCTTGATCATTTCGGTCGCCATCGAGCTGGAGGCGATCGCCGAGCCGCAGCCGAACGTTTCAAACTTGACGTCTGTAATGACGTCGTGATCGATCTTGAGGTAAATTTTCATAATATCGCCGCATTTGGCGTTGCCGACCTCGCCGACGCCGTCGGCGTTCTCAATCACGCCGACATTGCGCGGATGGGTGAAGTGATCCATGACCTTTTCGCTGTAGAGAGCCATAACGAAACCTCCTTAGAATACAAACGGCTTTTTGCCGGTGATCTTGTCGCGCCAGAGCGGGGACATGCTGCGCAGATACGCCACGACCGGCGGGATTTCCTGAAGCATATAGTCGATCTCGGCCTCGGTGTTCGTCTCGCAGAGCGACAGGCGCAGCGAGCCGTGCGCGACCTCATGCGTCCGGCCGATGGCCAGCAGCACATGACTCGGGTCGAGCGAGCCGGAGGTGCAGGCGCTGCCCGAGGAGGCGCAGATGCCCTTCGCGTCGAGCAGGAGCAGCAGGCTCTCGCCCTCGATGCCCTCGAAGCAGAAGCTCACGTTGCCGGGCAGACGGTGCACCGGGTCGCCGTTGAGCGCGCTGTGCGGAATTTTGGAAAGCCCGGCGATCAGCTTATCGCGCAGAGCCGAGACCTTTTCGGCGTTTTCCTGCATCCGGCTGCAGGCGTCCTTCAGCGCGGCGGCCATG
>OIYO01001086.1_pt1 | contig 16812 bp, 6 predicted proteins | sample 1588191 | NCBI WGS metagenome assembly OIYO01 (sample SAMN03283275) | human gut metagenome | biome: human-associated habitat; material: feces | host: Homo sapiens | place: Peru | collected 2012 | reverse complement strand
AATGAGAGCTTTGCGGTCGTGATAGCAAAATATGATTTTTCTGCCGTGTCATATGTATAACCGTCTGCCAGCTCAACTATATAATCACCCTCGCAATAGTTGAAAAAGGGGTTGATAAGTTCAGCGGTTCTATCGTCAACAACCTTGTATCCAAACCGCTCGTTATGTTTTTGACCCCACATAAGATACGGGGTCGCATTATCTGTGTACATGATTCGCGATACAGAAAACTGTATGCTGTCGTGTTCTTTCATTGCACGCCTGATTTCAAGCGAATCTTTTATGACTCCTTGAATACGACCGAATGCTTCCATATTTGGGGTAAATAAACTGAGCCAAATGCGTTTAGGTTCATCGTTTTTATGTCTGTCAACTTCAAACAAAATATTTTTCATCCTTTCTTTCCTCATAGCAAAAACGTTTTTTCGTTTTTCTTATGACGTATAGTATTCTTGATATAAAAATTACGTTTTGTGCGCGCTTAATACGTAGATAATCTATCAGCTGACAACCGTTACGCCGAGATAATCTCTCAAACATTCGTCACAGCAAAATTTGCCTTCGCCTTGTAAGTATAGATAATAATCGGGGTCAACCCAATTACCGCATTGAACGCAGGCATATTCCGAATTGTTGGAATCCACACCGAATATTTCGGCGTTTGTTATTGCCGGGTCTTGTAACATAAAGATTCTCCTTTCTTTGTTGAATTAAGCCGGGGTCACTTATTACCGTAAAAGGGGGTGGCAACCCTATATTAAAACAGGGTCGGACGTAACTCCAACCCTGTTTTTCTAACGCTTATTTATACCGTTTTTATCGACATCTCGCAAGACATCCAAAACAGATGCCTTGATAAGCGGAATGTCATCGCGATTGACATTATCAAAATTAAAGTGATAAGTATAATTACCGCCTTCACTTGCCGTCGCAACCTTTGGCGCGGTGAAATCTGTCATCGCGGACAACAGAGAGTATCCGCTGTTCGCAAATGAACCTATGATGTTTGATAATTTGTTGAACTTGCCTTTGATTAAAGCCACGTCTTTTTCGGGCAAGATAGTCTCACTATCAAGGATAACTGCGAGTTCTTCCTTGTTTTTGCCGTTGTGATATTTAGAAAGGTCAAGCTTGCTGTAAAGCTGGTCTAAATAAGATTTGTTATATCCGAGGATGCCGTGTGCTCGCGATACATCTATCAACTCTCTCAGATAATGAAGCTGTTCGGAAACATCTCTGCCGTCCTTTTGCTTCTGCGCAATTACTTCAAGCGCACGCGACAATTCCTTGCCCCGTACCTGCTGTACAACCACGCTGTCATGATTGCTGAGCGCGATGTCCGATGCATTGGTTAAATAATTGTCACTCGTGTATTGCCTCAGTTTTGATTGCATTTTAGATACGGTTGTACCGGTGATTCCGTATGCGTCTGCCGCCGAAATAAGTTCGGCAAGATATGAAATTTGCTCATCAATGCTTTGACCGGCTTTAAGTCGGTTCGTAATCACATTTAAAATACGCTCATACTCCTCGCCGCGAAGCTGTTTGGTGGCTGAATCGGTTCCTGAACCCACAACCTTGTTATAGACTTCTGTTGCCGATGCGTTGCCTGCATTGACACCGTTATTGCCTGTTCCCCATGAACGTGTATTGTTTGCCTCTCCGGTTGGTTCTGATGTTACAGTACCGTCTGTTCCATCGAGAGATTCGGTCGTGCCTGTGCTCCATGTTGCGGTCATTCTGAGGTATGATTTGCCGTTTGTATCAGCAAAATTTAAAAGCTTTGTCGAGGCCTCAATGCGATGAATCATATTTTCATACGTGCCGCCAAGATCCTCAAACTTTTGTCCTGTTTCAGTTGCGTATTTATCGTATGCCTCCGAGAGAGCAAGGCTTGTCGATACTCCGTTTTTCGCAATGGAAGAGTATGTCTCTTCCCCTGCGGATTTTATATAATCAAATGTTTGTGTCGCCATTGCGGTCTGCATTTGGTTATAACGTTCGGTTTGAGAATAACGCTTTTCCAGCATCTCTTGCTGCCACTCATAGTATTTATCTTCGGTATCCGATAAATCCTGATAATAATCTTGCTGCTTTTCAAGATCGTCTTGCAGAGCTTCAACCTTTTTATCGTATTCGTGGTCTCGTTGTTTCTTGGCGATTTCCTCTTGCTTATCTCGCAGCTGTTTTTCAAGTTCCAATCTTTCTGTGTTTGATGCAATGTCGCCTTGCAGAGACAGAGCGTTTATTTTTGCTCTGAGATTATCCGCTTCCTTTGTCAGCTGAGATAAGTCATCATTGTATGTCTCTTCCGATTTAAGGTCTTGCAAAAGTTCTATTTGACGGTTATACGATTTTTCAATCGCCTTGCGTTCTTCCTCAATCTGCTCCATTTTAGCGTTGTGAGCGTTCTCGTAGATTTTTTGCTCCTCTTGATAGTTTTGCTCTATCATGTCTAAAATAGTTTCAGAGAGGGTTTTGTATTCGTCAATCTGTTCATTGACCTGTTTTTCGGAATAGTTGCGTATGTTGTCCGATGCCTCAAAAAATCCGTCTTCTGCCTCTAACCACAACTTTTTATATGCCGACATACTGGTTATAAACGAAACGGCTCGATTTTTTTCGTTTTGGTCTGTGAGATTGTTTATAAAATCCTGTCCGGCCTGCGAAATATCACCGTTGCCGTCAAACCAACCCTCAATTATGTCTGCGGTGTACTTCGAGGTGATATCTTTATACGACTCGGGTAAACCTTCGAGTATTGAAGTAAAGTCAGACGATACTGTTTGTATAAACGGGTCAAGATCGTTATATACATCGTTCCAGAATCTGCTTTTTTCATCTGCGGGTATCTGTATTTCATTACCGTTTTCATCGGTAACGGTCTTCATAACGCGATTCTCTCCCGCCCATTTCCAAGCCGCCTCAGCGGCCTGTTTGTTAATGGTACCGTCCGGGTTGAAAAATTGCGACAGCCAGTCGGGGAAGGCTTCGACTACATGAGGAAATTGTTCCGCTACCCTCTTGATGTCTTCCTTTGCGTAATCCTGAATGCTGTTTAAATCCTTAAAAACGTATTCGTTTCCGGCATTGTACGCGACCTTGTATGTCGAGAGTTTTTCCGTAAACGATGAGAGATTTTGTGCAACCTTGTCCCAAAATTCGCTCTTTTCATCAGCGGGGACTTCCGTTTCATTACCATTTTCATCGGTAACGGTCTTCATAACGCGATTCTCTGCTGCCCACTTTACAGCTGCTTCAACAGCCTGTTTGTTTACCGTTCCGTTTACGTCAAAAAACTGTTCTTCATAGTCAGGAAAGGCGTCAATTATATAATCAAACGTTTTCCTCAATTCTGCCTCGGATTGCGCCACATATTTTTTGACAAATGTGGTGTCACGATAATCATAGCCATCGCTCTCACCTCGTTGATATTGTGCGAGCCGGTGAACAGAATCCATCGTATTTTTATAACTGTCCGCCTGTTTCTTGCTGTCAGTGATTAGCGAATCGTATATCTGCTGTCGCGCCGCAAAGTCGCTTGTCCCATCAAGGGTGTGTTCGAGACTTTTGATGCTGCGATCGGCGCTCGTAATTGCTTCCGAAAAACTCTTTGTCATCTTTGATACGACGTTCGAGAACGATTCGCCCATTTTATCAACGGTATCTTGCCACTTATCTCCGGTATCACTGATTTTATCCGAAACCTCACTCATCGCTGTGATGATTTCGGATAGAACAGATGCATCGGCTCCTTTTGCTGCGTACTCGTTATAAAGAGCTTCTAAATTTTTATATTGTTCTTCATAAATTTTAACGCTCTGTGTGTATAAATCAAGTTGCATGGACAGAGCTTGCTCGATGTCTTTCAGATTCAAAATCTTACTCATGTCGGATGCTTCTTGCGTTTCTCCTCGTTCTCTTGCCTTGCCGATGAGAGCAGTCGTCTGACTGCGTCTTGAAGCGTACTTCATATAACTGTCGATGAATTCGGGCGAGTAAGAGGAAGGCGTTTTTGTCAGCTCCGCAATACGTTGAGAAACCGTCTTCTCCTGTGACTTTGTGGCTGTGGTGTTCGAATTTGTTGCTGAGGTATTGGCATTAAGAGCAATGGTACCGTTGCGCATTTGTTTGAGGTATTCTTCGGCGTTTTCGGCTCGTTTGTCACGGCTTTTACCGTCAGAGCGTTCATAAAGACGGTCGAACTCTCTTGCTGCCGTTGCCGCGTCGTACACAGCGTTCGTCAGTACGTTCGTCCATACATCATGAGCTTTGCTGTTTCCCATACCTGAGTTCGCAAAACGTGCTTCTTGCAGCATCCTGTCTATTTGCTGCTCCCAAGTACCGCTGTTTACGATGTCGCTCCAACCCGGGATACGTTCATCATCCAGCTGAAACAGTCCCCAACGCGATACTTGCCTGTTGCTGCCGCTTCCATATGCCTCTACGGTTTTATTTTTCGGGTCAAATGAGCTTTCTTGTTGAATATTTCCTAATATAGCGGCAATGCCGGCGTCGGTTATTTCGGGGTAATTCGCTCTGATATATGAAGCTATTTGCTCCGGAGATATTGTTCCGTTTGCATATTTTGCAATAGGTTTGTTTTCAACTTTAGACCCCGTATAAGACAACACCCTCTCTGTGTCGGGATTCGGAAGGATGTGCGTGTTTTGGGGTATATCGACAATTTCAGCCCCGTTCTTACCCAATATGGCAACCTGCCCATTCGGGAATATAGCAAGCTCTCTGCCTTTTTCTCCAACCAGAGCATGTCCGCCTACGGCACCTGTTGTACCCATTTCGTATCGTGGTAATCCGGCTGTTATACCATATCCCGCAACATTTCCGGATGAAACAGCACGCCTTTTACGAGTAAGCGAACTGTTGCCGGTATTTCCTTCTATGGTATTTATAATTCCGTTAGCAGGGTCAACCGATTCCACTATACCTACATGGTCAAGCGCTCCGAGAGATGCCTTACCGCCGGCACCGTTCCAGTCGAAATAGATAAAATCTCCGGGTTGAGGTATGTATCCGCTGTCCGAGCTTCTGTACAGCCCGAGAGATGCCATTGATGAGGCTCCGCTGATGACGCTTCTTTGTGAGGGGGCTTGAATGCCCGCCGACCGTGCACAGTAATTAACAAAATCACCGCACCATTCTTCGGCAATGCCGCCTGTATAACGGTTGTTTTTGGGCAAACTGCCTCCGTTAGTGTTCACTTCATTTTGTGCTGCGGCAAGAATAGAAGAGGAAGTTCCGAGAGAACCGAGACTGTCAGGGTCACTTCCAAAACCCATTAGCTGACCGGTGTACGATATTCCGGGTACATTTATGATAAGACGATTAACAACGCTTTGAATTGCGGATGCTATGGTTTGTCCCATTTGATTTCCGAGACTTTGGTATGCTGTTGTATTAAAGCCCGGGGCCGGTAATCGAGTTCCCGATACTACATTTGCCGCGCCTTGCATCATTCCCGGTATTAATCCGCCGCCACCGTTGAGCTGCTGATAACGGCTGTCCCAAGAGTTATCTCCTGTAAGTTTGAGTGATGCGGCAATAAGAGGCTGTGTCTGACACAGCGTTTCCCAATCTGTCTGGGTTAAGCCATAAACATTCTCTACGCGCGACTGCATATCTTCTCCCAATGCATCCCAAGACGACTCATCGGGGTTTAGTGCAATGGCAGACATAGAGCCGGTAATATCTTGTACAGCGTCAACAGAGCTGATTTTGCCCGTGTTATCTTTAACAGAGCTGTTGGTTGCGCTAAGATTGCTGAGCATATTTTGTATCTGAGCATCAAGCTCACTCCAACTACTGTCATCCAACACGAATGCTGATAATGGATGCTCGTTAACTATTCGTTTCCAGTCTTCACTTGTGAAAGCAGACACCATATTTGATATTTTAATCGCAAGTACGCTGCGCATATTTGCAACGAACGAGTCATAATCAGTGATGTCAATGAGCTTAAATGTCCCCGTTTCCTTTACGGCGGTTGCTGCTTCAGCGGACTGGCTTATTGTGCTGTCGGCTTCATCTGCCGACGATGACTTTGACGAAGAACTTGTTGATTTGCTTTTTGCTGATTTGCTTAACGTCTCGTTATAATCTTTCATATTTTCCGCATATTCCATATCGGAATATTGTTTCTTGACGTTATATATTTCTGCTTGCAGCCATTTTTCGAGCTCTAAAATCTTTTCGTTTTCCTTTCGCTTTTTATCAATGCTGTCTTGCGGCAGAGAAGGAAGAAGAAAAGATGTGTCAAATGCTCCTTGTGTTCCAAACAGTGTGTTCTCGGTCAGGCGTTTTACAGACCTGTCCAAAAGTGTTGATGCGTTGTTGAGCTGTGTGTCAATGTTTTCGGTGCTCGCCTTTGCCGCGTCCACCATAACCATATCAAGATTTTTTGAGTATTCCTGTATGTTCTTGGCGTTGTCAATTATGTCTTTTCCAAGCGTTTCCATACGGCTTGAAAGCTCTTTTGCTTCTTCTGCATTTGCAGGCATAATATTGCGCAGACGCTCAAACTCTGAATATAGTGTTGCTGAATTTTGAGAGGCGAGGTCAAGCATATTTGAGTATGCTTCAATCTTTGCGCCATAGTCAAAATCGCCGGCTCTGTCTATAAGATTTTGGAATGCATCAATCTGCGAGTTTGCATATTCCAAAGAAAGACTTACATCGTCTATTGCCTTTTTAAGCTTTTCCAACGCAATCTTTGATTTCGTTTCATCGATTTTCTGTGTTTCATCATCTTTTGATGAGCCTTTAGACTTGCTGTTGTTGGATTTTTTAGAACTGTTTTTGCCCGAGCTTCCGTTTGCGCCAATGCTGCTTGGGATGTTTCCACTGACAAACGCTTTTCCTCTGCGCTTGCCTCGTGTGATTTTCCCTTGCTCCAAAAGCTGCTTTGACTGTTCGTGATTAAAAATTATATCGCCCTTGCGATAGTCAGCGAATTCAGCTCCGTTCTCTCCGATTACTTCGTACCGTCCGTCTCTGACGCGCACCTCATACCCGAGTTCGCCCATCAACGCATTGCCTGAATCCTTTGCACCCCAATTACCGCCGGAAAACGCCGTTCCGTATACTTTTGCCCCGCCTTTGTTGTCGTTGTTGTCACTGCTCGTTCCCGGAATTGAGGGCACCGGCAGAGTGTTGCTTTCATAATTAACTTTAATAGTGTAAGCCCCATGATTAACCATTTCTTGCAGAGTGTTCCTAAGAGAAATGGCTTGTGCTTCACGCTCCGCCGTATCACCGCCGATTGTTATGTTAATGGGGGTGTCGTTGAGCTGACCGAGTATTGTTTGCAGATTGCCGGCTTGGTCGATAACTCCTTGCAGATTCTGCGTTGCACCATCAACAGACATGCCTACGACCAGCTTACCCATACCCGTTGACCCGTTTAGAGTCGGATTGCCGTCTTCATCTGTATTAAACCCGAATTGTTTCAGTATGTCTTCAGCCGAAATTGTGCCATTTTGAACAACTTCAAGACCGCTGATTGATGCTTTGATTTTGCCGAGGTCAAACGTACCTGTTTTATCATTCCAACCGTCCATTATAGCCTTTTTAACTTGTTCTTTTATAGGCAGAATGTCGTTTGTGTCAAGCCCGGGGATTGATAAGTTGACCTTATTATATTCAATATCTACCGCGTCTCGAATTCGGATTTTCTTTTCTCTGTTGGTTATGGCTGATGCGATTTCTTCGATTTCCGCATCGGTGTATTCGCCAACGGCTTTGAGCTTTTCGCGAATCTGTTCCTTTAAGGGGTCTGTGTTAAAATCTACATCCGGCTCTATAGTATGGTCTGCCTTACTAAAAGAATCCTTAAAGGCGGAATGAGATTTACCTATCAACGCCTCTATATCATCAGCTTCTTTGCCGCCAATCCCTGTGAAAGCGGTCAAATTGCCACCTCTACCGGTTTCGTCGCCGACTTTATATTCTCCCGTTCCTGCCGCTTCCATGTTTTTGCGGAATACTTTTGCTGCATCCGAGCCAAGTCCGTATTCTTTTATAAGTTGTTCAACCGATTCTCGATACGAATTAATATCATTCTCGCCGTTCTTAAATGAATTCGTCAACTCTCTGGCTCTTGATTCAAAATCTAAAATTCGATCATTGTCAATTCCGAGACCGTCGCCGATGAGGTTCATGTCTTGCTTGTTTGCATAAAGCAAACCTTGTTCTCTAAGATTATCCCTCAATGCGTTAAATGCGGCATCGGATAAATTCAATTCCTTCCTGAGCTTTTGAAGGTCTAACTCACCGTTGTTTGAATATTTCCTGAGAGTATTATACATTCCCTCAAGACCATCTTCGCCCGCGCCAAAAAGATTTTGTATTTCTTCTAAGGCCTTTGATAAGTTCTTTGGACGATTTTCACCGAACAGCATGTCTATCGATGCATTAAAAGCAGACGAGTTGACCTTGCCGTCCTCGAGTCCCGACTTTACGGCGTCAAGTGCGCTTTGCACCGCTTGTATGCCTTTTGTTTGCCCACCGTTTTCAATTGCTGATAATGTATCGGTGTATATGTCAGAGAAGTCCTGAATCCCGACTTTGCCAAGTTGCACCATCTCTTTTAGTGTTGAGATGAATGGTTTGAGTTGAGGTGTTGCATTGCTTATGCCGTTTAATACGCTTTCAATTGCTGTTGCATATTCTTTTGCCTTCTTGGGTTCGGCTTCATTCATGGCCTCTATCATACCGCTTATGCCGGTACCACCGATACGAGCATCCAAACCTTTAACCAAGTCCCTCATCGCAAGAATCGCTTTTTGTTGGTCTCCCTGAGATAGTTTCGAGGTCATCTCTCCCAACTTGTTCATTTGCGGTGCGGTAAATTTCTCAAACGCAGATAAATCTGTTTTATCGTTAAAAACTTTATTAAGTTCTTCGAGTTTCTCCTTCGCTTCATCGGTTCCTGCGTTGAGGTCGTTCAGCTGCTTTTGCCATCCCTGTAGAGTCCAGTCGGAAGTATCATTAACTATCCTAAGCTTATAAACGAGTTCTTTGTCTTCATCACTAAGTCCGTCATACCAATTCTGAATAGCCTCGGATTCGGCTTTGGCTTCGGAAGCCTGTACGTAAGCGCCGTCCTTTCCTTGAAAGTGCATGCGTTCTGCCGTACTCTTTGCTGTATCTCCAACGTCGGCTACCAGACCTTTTGTGTCAAGACGCAATACGTTTTCAAGAGTGATTTCTTTACCCTCGGATTTAAGTTTATCAACAATATCTTGTATGTATGCATATACGGTGTCACTGTCAAGCAACTCAGCCTGTCCGTTAGGAAGTTGAAGCATCGGAGAAAAGGCAATGCTAACACCGTCAAACTCTGCCGATGTTCCCATAACGGTGGACATCTCACCTTTCAACTTCTCGATTTCATCAGCTGTATATCCCCAAGACTCAAGGGCGTTTCGATACATGTTGATATTTGCGTCTGTCCATTTCAGAACATTACGGGCGTTTGTGTCAATGTTCCCGAATACAGTTTGTTTGATTTCGGGAACCGTAGCTCCTTGAAAAGCTGCGTTGTACCCGTCTACCATCTCTTTAAAATCGTCTTCGGCTTCTGCTTTAAAGTTCACACCGGAATTTATACCGCTGACGACATCTCTGAATTCAGATAAAACATCTTTTTTGTCTATGTTGAACTTAACCTTGACTTGTGCCTCGATTTCTTCATCGTCAATCGTGCCATCGCCGTTTGCATCCATGCCGAGACCCTTTGCAAGGTCTTTTCGAGTTTTTAAGAATCCAACGATTTTTTCTCCGAGATTTTTATAACCGTCTCCGGATTCATTAATTCTTTCGTTGTACTGCGATATGGTCATTTCGCCGTTCTGCATCGCTGTATTAAGTTCTTCAACCCTTGATACAGCGTCAAAATCAACGCCCGAGAATCCGTCTCCGTTTAATGCTCCGACAAGCTCCATTATCTGATTACGTGCACTCTTTGCTTGTTCCTCCGACAAGAGTGTTGCGTCTATCTTTCCGATGGTATCGGTTACGAAGTTTTTCTTTGAGCCTGAGAGGTTGTTGTATCCATCGGCAAGTGAAGCTGCTGTCATGAATGTTTCGTCAAACGCCCTTGCATAGCCGGATAATTTCTCTATCACATCTCTAACTTGTTTTACATATGTGTCAGGATAGTTTAAAACGGAAAGATAGTCGGCAGATCTTTGTGTTGGGAGTCTAAAGTACGGAGACTTACTTATTTGAGATAGTATATCTTTCTTTATTTGTTCGTCTGTTTTATTGGAAAGATAATTTATACCTTTAGAATTGATTATGCCATTAATATAATCCGAAATATCCTGTTCTATTTGAGTGCCGCCAATACCTAATGTTGCTGCGCGTCCCATCGTTTGATACCATGCATTCTTGGTCGCTTCGATTTTTGTTGCATTATATCCATCTGCAATTGCAGATATGCCTTCGTCACCTATAAGCTTCCATGCCTCTTTTTTGTACGCCTGTTCCTGTAGGTCGGCGACGCGTTCCAGTAAGCCCGCTTTCTTAACGAGAATATTATTTTCCTCATCGTGTCCTGCGATAAGTTCAGGGTATAAACCCGTTATTTGGGATATAATTCCTTGATATTTTTCATATTGCTCTGTGGTTAAAGAAATGTTACGACCGTAATCGTCTACTCCCAGAGATAATGCTCTGAAATCGGATTCGTTGTCTTTTAAAACTCCCGAACTATTTTTATATGACTCTTGTGCTTTTGTCCATTCGGTTCTTACGTCTTCAGCGGCTTTAATTGCGGCTGTATGCAATTGTTTGGTCCGAGAAATAGCGGTAGTGAGTAGCGAAATGATAACACTAATCCCCATAGTCTTTGCGGAATCCATGAATAATGAATGTGCAGTTGTTGCAGCCGCTTCCTGTTCTTTATTAAGACCCTTTATGGATTTTATCGCTTCATCAGAAGAAAATTTGAGAGCAGTAGTCCATTTTATTTTGTCCGGAAGAGTATCTATGTTCTTGTATTTTACGGTTCGTAACTGGTCTTGATATTTGGAAATTGTTTTAAAGTTCTCCACCATAGAACCGATTTGTGAGTTTTTAAAGAATCCGCCTATACCCGACAATATTCCCTTATATCCTCCGAAGTGGTTCACTAACGCACTTAATCCGACCCCACCGAAAATGGCGTGTAAGATAGGGTTATCTAAGGCTTTAACTATGCCCTCAACAACACCGAGTAATTCCGTTCCGAGTGATACGATTTCAGATAACGTACTGCTGTCTATAAACGAGGTGGATAGGGATTGAAATGTTGCCTTGAATTGATTTATCTTACCTTGTGTTGACTCTATTACCTTTTCATTTTCTTCAAGAGCTGACCCGGCTGAGTTGGCGGACGTCTCTACAACCTTCTCTGCTGTTGAGAAATTTTCCAAAAGTGCAGCCAAAACGTTTGAATTACGTTTTCCGCCAAGCATTTCAAGTATATTTGCTTGCGAAATATCTGTAAGGTCGTGCCATACTGCCGACATCTCTTTGAGTATTTGATAGGTACTTTTATATGTATCTTCATCGCTTTGAATATCAACCTTGCCGCCGGTAAGAGCCAACAGCTCGGCTCTGAGTTTTGATACGCTTGATGCCATTCCGTCTGTCGATTCTCCGGCATCTTCGGCTTCGGTTTTCGCTGCGCGGAGGTACATTGACACCGTTTTCAGAACGGTTCCCACTTTTTCGGGGTCTTGTGTAACCTCGTTCGCACCAACAGTGAGTGCTATGGTTTCATCCAATGAGTTATTGGCTGCTTTCATTGCCGCTGCCGAACGTAAAAGTGCCTCACCTACGCCTGCTGACGAAATTGCGTATCTGTTTCCGGCATCGTTGAATTTATCAACAATAGTCATTGCCTGTTCCGCCGGGATGTTGAACGCCTTCATTGTGGCGATTACACTTTCGGACGCCTCTCCAATATCTTGAATCCCGTCGCCGACATTTTTATATACTATTGCTGCATCAGAAAGTTTTTCCGCATCTTCAACACTATAACCGAGTCTTGCAAAATCTGCTGTTGCGTTAACCGTATCGGTGAGTTCCGCTCCGAGTTTTTGCGCTCTGTCTCCCGCCCGATCTAAAAATTTATCATAGTCGGTGCTGGTTTCGTTTGTAACCTTTCTGAGTTCCGTCATCGCCGTATCGACATCTATTACAGTGTTAACAATCTTACGTCCAACTTCATAGCCTTTCATAACTACTTGTGAAATTGTCAGCCATGTGTTGAATTTACCCGCCAAAGACCCTACGTGGTCTCCCCACGATTTCGTGTTCTCTCCTGCGGCAGCTATGTTTCTGTTAGATGCAGCCACTTCTGTAGATATGGCTTGAAACTCTTTTGCCGCATCAGCCTTGGTTATATTACCGTTGGAAACATCTGCATATAATTTTTTCAATCTTTCAAGCTGATTTATCAAGTTGGAATAATCAACTTTACTCAACCCGTCTTTTGCCGAAGTCCAGTTTGCCGTATTTCTCTCGATGCTTTGACGTAGACTGCTGATTTTTTTAAGCTGAGCCTCGGTTTCTTTAGCTCCTTTTGTCATCGTTATGTCAGATGAATTTCTGGACAAAACCTTTAGCTCATCGTTCAGCTTTTCAATGTCATTTACTGCTTTGCTGTATTTGTCGGTATATTCACCATGCGTGATATTCCCTGAATCAACAGCCGATTGAAGACTTTTGAGTTCTTTTAACTTTTCGGTATATTGAGTAACAAGGTCGATAGCCTTTTGATTAATAGCGGCGGAAGTATCCTTGTCACCGAAAGAGGCAGAGGAGTAGGTTTCTGCTTCGGCGAGGCGCTTTTCTGTATCAGCTATCGACTTGCTGATTTTCTTGCGCTTTCTGAGAGCGTCTTCGCTGTTCTGAACTATAATCTCATCGCGTTTGCTATTTTTGCTTTTTGCAGCGGCGGTTGTCATACGTTCGGTACTTTTAGCCGCTTCGCCGGCGCTCTTTTCGATGTTACGCATATCAGACGCCATGTTTTTCGTTGCGCTGTTGCTGCCGGACATATTAGATAATGCTTTTTGCAGGTCTTTAATGCGCGATAAAGAGTCTTTGTTTAGATTGAGTTTTATCTTTATTGGGTTACTGTCGGCAGTCTTTTGCAGGCTGTTTATTGCGGCTGTAAGACCTTGTGTAACCTGTGATGTATCTATGGCGTCAGCCAGTTTAACTACGATTTTTACATCTTGCAAATTAATTCACCATCCTTAAAAAAAAGAGGACTGGCCGGTAACCAATCCTCCAATATGTTGGCTGGTGAGGTTGTCAAGTCATACACCAACCTTATTCGTATATATCGTTAAGTTCCACATCCACGACATTATATTCGCTTCCGTAATTACCTTCAAAATTTCGCTTTGCGCTTTGCATAAAGTGCATTCCGCCTAATGATTTCCTGCTTCGAATGCGTTCGCCGTGCCATTCTCCGTAAACATAATCGCGAGCCTCATAGCCGTTGTTAAGCAATGCCGCTATATTGTTTATGCCCGAATATTGTTCCGGGTATAATGAGGGACGGCTTAAGTCATCACTAAAATATACCTCTACCGCATATGTGTCATTGCCAATCTTATAGGGAGAGGTGTGCGTTATATTTGTTAATGCCGAGAATCCGTTTCCGTCGCCGCCTGTCCCGGTCGCAATTCCGCAACTCTCTATTTCTGCTCGCAGAACCTCAATGAATTTACCTGCGGCGAGAGAAGCATTCCGCTCACCATCCGTTTCGGATATCACTGACTTACAAGCATCGGCGATTTCTCTTTCTATTGATTTAATATCAAAGATTGCCATGATTAATCACTTTCTTTCTTATGAGACGCATCTTTATATGCCTCTATGAGCTTCTTCTCATCTATGTGCATGTTGGGTATAGCTTTCAATGCTGTGGTCATGTCTTCGCTTGACAAGTTTTCAAATAAACTGCCGATGCTTGAACTGATACTGTCTAAAGAAGCGATGATGTCTGACGCTTGTTTGTGTATTGCCGATGTGTTGGCTGCAACCAGACTTGATATTTTTTCATCTATTGCTTTTATTAAATCATCGTACTGTCGCCCCAAAATTACAATCTCGATGGTTTGACATATGTCGGTTGTGTAAATGTATTCATAACTTCTCTCAAAATTAGAAGGCAGTGAAAGATTCGAATAAGAATTAATCATATTTAATTTTATTGCAAACTCTTTAAGTTCCGGCCGATAGACTCCATTGTCAAAACACGAATCAACTACATTTTGAACAAAACTCATAGCCTCACTTAATGATAGAATTTTTTTTATAATGAGTTCGTTTCCATGCCAATTCACTGTGTCTGTGCGTTTGATTTCCTTTGAAATTCTTTCAAACTCCGATACCGATATTTTCTTTGCTTTAATTTGTTTTGCCATAACATATTTCCTTTCGTTCTGATGTGTTAATTGTTTAATATAGTAAAATATAATTCCGTTCTTGGATTTTCTTTATCCACAAAACATTCAAGGGTCAATTTTGTGATATGCTTTGAATCATCGTCGATTATCATACCGCCCTCTACAAGCCCGTCCAAAATAAATTTAGGGACACTGTTGTCAATATCATGTCTGCGATTTGTCGGATAATATATAATCTGTTTTATCTCGCATTTATCAATGCGCAGGTTAGAATAACCTTGGTCTGCCACAAACCATTTCATCAGATTTTTCCAACGTTGCTTTAAGTTGTTCATCATAGGGCGTCTCATTATCCTGTTGTGTTAGCTAAACTAACTTACTGCTTCACAGCGTCCCCGTTTGCCAAAGCTACTTGGGTTTGTATAACGCTCCACAGTTTAAAGGTGCAACAACACCTCTAAGTCGTAACTTCTCTGTTTAAGCTACGTACTTGCTTAGGTTTACTGCCGCGTTGTAATCTCTGTCGATTACAAGTCCGCATTCTTCACATACATACGTCCTGTCCTTTAGCTTTAAGTTTGTCTTTACACTTCCACAGTGCGAACACGTCTTGCTGCTCGGATAGAACCTGTCTGCCTGTATGAACTCTATACCCCTGTCCTCGCTCTTGTACTCTATTTGTCTGATGAATTCATGAAAGCACTGCTCTTGTATTGCCTTGCTTAAATGCTTGTTCTTCATCATCCCTTGTACGTTTAAATCTTCCATAACTATACGCTTGGGAAGATACTCAACGAGGGTGTGTGTCGTTTGGTGTATGTAGTTCTGTCGTATGTTTGTGAGTCTTGCGTATATTCTTCGGAGCTGTGCCTCACATTTCTCTATGTTCTTCGTCTTTACAAACCGTTTGCCAATCCTGTTCGCTTCGTATTTGCGTGAGATTGTGCGCTGTAAGTGCTTCTGCTTGTGCTTTAAGGTTCGTATCGTCTTTGATTTGTTTATGTTGTGAAATGTGAGTTGCTGTCCGTTGAATTCGGCTATCGCTAAGTCTTTTACTCCTAAATCTATACCCATTGTCTTGTCTGCCAGCTCTCGAGTTTGGCTTTCGCTCTCCATGCCGAATGACAATATCCATTTGCCGTTTGTGTTCTCTATGCGTGGGTTTGTGTACTTTACTGCGCCTTTGCCTTTGGGTAGGTCAAAGTCTGTCTTGTATCGTACCTTACCAAGCTTCTCTATACATAATATTTTATCGTCTTTAAGGTAAAATGTTGTGCGTATGGGGAACTTCGCCTTTGAACGTCGGCGGCTCTTGAATTTTGGGGCGCGTGAAATGCCTTTGAATAATGATTTATATGCTTTGTCTAAATCTCGACAGATAATTTGTAATGATGTGTTCGATACATCATATAACCAATCGTGTTCGCCGTCGTTCTTTAACGGCTTTAATAGGTTTACCATCTCGTATGCGGATAAGTGCGATTCGTTGTTCGCGTATCGCTGCTCCTGTACGTTTAGCATATAGTTCCATATGTATCTGCACGAACCTATGTGCTGCCACATTTGGCTCTCTTGCGCCTTTGTCGGGTATATTCTTATCTTGTAAGACCTTATTATTGTTGCTGCCTCCTTCCCTTGATGTTTTCTTAAAATGTGAATTTAGCAAAGAGTGAATTAAAATTAATTTGAATTTAAATGTTTAAGACTTAATAGAAAAATGAAATAGTTTTAAACTTAAAATATATTACTTTGCTTATAGGTATATTATACCACGCCTCACACCTAAAGTCAAGGGGTATTTGGAGTTTTTTTAAAAAGTTAGTGTTCGGCTCGCTACGCCGTAGCAACCCCTTCGGGTTTCTTTACGTTTCCGTAAAGCACAGACTATATCTTCACCCTGTCCTTAGGGTGCCCACCACTGTCCTTGCCTATCGCTTGCAAGGCTCTTAGTCGTTGAACGTTCCTCTGTTCGAGGCTTCGCTGCCGATTGCCCATTTGTTAGTGTTTAGGATTTAACCTTGCACCATCTATCCTCTTTTTTCTACTTTCGTAACCGTCACGTCTGCGTATCTTTCATCGCTGCGTTGTGGTGGGGATAGCTTTAGGGGTTCCCGGCAATTCAATGGGTTTCTTTTCGAACTCATCTCTGAGAACGTGAACTATTCGTACATAGGCTGGAATATCCAGTGCATTCGTTGTCAACGAATTTCCTATGCTTGTCTAATCCATATATTAATGCTCTCGTGATACGGATGTGGTATGGGTTCTTTATGTGCCCTCGGGTGTTCCGTAAAATAAAATTGATTATAGCGTTCAAGAGCGTCTTTGTTTATGATGAGTTTAATGGTTTTCATTTAAAAGTCTCCATATTGAAAGCGGCGGG
>OIYO01001085.1_pt1 | contig 16816 bp, 14 predicted proteins | sample 1588191 | NCBI WGS metagenome assembly OIYO01 (sample SAMN03283275) | human gut metagenome | biome: human-associated habitat; material: feces | host: Homo sapiens | place: Peru | collected 2012 | reverse complement strand
TAGGTAGTCGCCGACTTGATGTGAACCCCCTGAGGAAGTGATTCTTCAGGGGGTTCGTTTTTGCGTGCGGGAAAATGCGGGGATTGGAAAGTGCGTAAGGCGGGACTGCTGCGAGGAAACTTGGCGGCTGTGCAGTGGATTTTTCAAGCGAAAACGAAGAAGCGTGAGTGTAGCTTTCGGAGATAGAGCGTGGAAAGTAAAAGCGATAACATTCAGAACGATTGCGGGATGCGCGATTGGATGGTATCATAGAAGAAAACACAGAATATCCGGAGGTGTGCGACATGCGCTTAGAAGAGGGAATGCTGTGCATCCGGGATGCCGAAGCGGACGACAGCGCACAGCTTGTAAAATGGTGGAACGATGGCAGCGTGATGGCACACGCAGGATTTCCGAAAGGGCTTGGCACGACGGAGGAACAGGCTCGCGAGAAACTGGCGCGGTGTGAGCAGGGACCAAAGAAAATTCTGATGATCCTTTTTCAGGAAACGGTCATCGGAGAGATGAATTACGATGTGCGGGATGCTCATACCGCCGAAATCGGGATCAAGATCTGTGAGAAAGAATATCAGAACAGAGAGCTGGGCCGGACCGTACTCAGAATGCTCCTTCGGAAACTGTTTTCGATGGGGTATGAAAAAATCGTTCTGGATACCAACCTGAAAAACCAGCGCGCTCAGCATGTGTATGAGCTGCTGGGATTCCAAAAGCTTCGGGTTCGTGAAAATTCTTGGGTCGATCAGGTCGGAGAGCTTCAGTCCTCGGTCGAATATGAGCTGACGCCGGACCATTTTCGGGATTCGTCCGATTGATGGAAAGAGAGGGGCACATGGAAGTTTTGCCGATCGAAACGCCGCGCTTGCAGCTGCGGCAGTTTGCTATGGAAGATGCAGAGGACGTCTTTGCGATTTTTTCGGACGAAGAAACAACGCTGGACTGCGGTGGATACCACGCCTTTGATGCAATGGATGAGGAATATAGCCGCTTGATGCAGAAATTTGCAGGACAGATGCGGTACAGCGTCGTTTTGAAAGAGACCGGGCGCGTCATCGGGGTGATCTCGATGAAGGACGCAGAACGTGCGGTTCCTGGCTGGGAACTGGGCATTGAGATCGCGCCCAATGCCCGCCGGAACGGATATGCACAGGAAGCTCTTGCGGCTGTGGTGGAGATGTACTTCGCAAAAACGGACACGGTCCTGTTCACGGGCGGACACTATGCCTATCATACGCGGTCGGGGGAATTGCTGAAAAAGCTGGGGTTTGTCTATGAAGGCGTCGAGCACCTTGCGATGCATCATGCGGTGCGCGGGCCGACAGACTTGGTCTGCTACTATCGGGCGAAAGAGCAGGAGTGAGTTTCCCTGCATCTGGACTGAAAATCAGAAGAAAAAATGGGATCCGCTGCCTCGGAAAAAGGAGACGGCGGATTTTTTCTGCAAATCTCTTGCATCTGGCCCACCGGTGCGGTATGCTTAACCAATAGAGCACGCAGAGGGAGGGAACCCGAATGGACATGGAAGACATCCGATATCTGCTGGGAAGCACGATTTTCGCGCGGGCAAAGGCCTACATTGGCCGCATCCAGAAGTTCGACTGCGAGACAGCCGAAAACGGAGTGCGGCATCTCAGCGCGGAAGTGCGGGGAGGCGGACGTAACCTTTACCACACGCAGGTGTGGCTGCGCCAGAACGGCAGCTTCGTCAGCGCAAGCTGCTCCTGCCCCTACAACGAGAGCGGTGAGGGTCCCTGCTGTAAGCATATTGGTGCGCTTTTGATGTACGACAACGACGGGCATCCACAGGAGGCCGAAGCACCGAAACCGGTGGCGCAGATCCCCGGTGTCGTGCGCGGAACGGCCAATCTGCCCGCCGAGGAGCCGGAAGCCGCCCGAAAGGACAGCTATGCTTCGGGATTGGAGATGCTGTTCGGTAAAAAATGGCGGGGCGACGAGCCGGAATCGGATGCGGCGGCCCGGGAGCTGCTTCGAACCTATCAGGAAGGTGCGCTGGCGGACATGGACGAAGCGGTCGTGGACCAGCGCACCGGCTTCGTGGAGCTGGAACCGGAACTGACCCTTCTGCCCGGAGAACGTCCATGGCTGCGTCTGCGCATCTCGGACGGCGGACGTCAGTATGTGGTCAAGAGCGTGCAGACTCTTTTGGAGGACATCGAGGCCGGGAAAACCGTCGGCTATGGCAAGACGCTGAACTTCCAGCACCGCTGGGATGCCTTTACCCCCGAAGCGCAGCAGATCTTGAGCTTGCTGCGGCGTCAGGTGAGTGCCAAGCAGGAACTGGAAAGCGGGCGTCTGCGCAGTTATGGAAGCGCTGAAAAAGGCCCTGCAGGCGGCATTGCGCTGACCGGCGAAATTTTCGACGCACTGGTGGCAATGTACGCCGGACGTCATGACCTGGGCGGCTACGTTCTGCGCGAGGGCATTCCTTCGCTGACCATGAAGGTGGAAAAACGGCGGGGAGGCGTGGAGATCGCGGTACATCCGGCGCTGGGCTGGGTGAGCGGTCTGGATGCCGATTACCTCTATAGTGAGGATACTCTTTGGCGGCTGGATCGGGCGGGTTCGGCCCGGATGCTGCCTGCACTGAAGGCCCTGAGCGGAAAGAGCCTGTTTTTTACCAGCAAAGATGCAACGGCATTTTGCAGCTATGTGCTGCCGGAACTGGGCCGAAAGGTGACCATCGAGGACCCAGAACGGCTTTTGCTGAATCAAATTCCGCTGGAACCGGTGACGCAGTTCTATTTGGATGCGCCGCAGATGGGGGCCGTGAGCGCCCATCTGGAATTTTTGTACGGCGAGGACCGCGTGACGCCGTTCGCGCCCCCGCCGCAGGGACTTGTGCGGGATGCCCGGGCCGAGAACCGGGCCGCAAAGCTGCTGGGACGGTATCTGGAACCCGGCGAAGGGCTGCAGTACAGCACCTACGATGAGGAAGCCGTTTATCGCTTTCTGGACGAGGGCGTTCCGGCCCTGATAAACGAGGGCGAGGTCTATCTGACGGATGCATTCCGAAACCTGCAGGCTCCGCCGCCGAAAATCTCCGTGGGGGTGTCGGTGCACGGAAGCGTCCTCGACCTCGAAGTGGACACCGGCGAATTTCCGGTGGGCGAGCTGAAACAGCTGCTGAGATCGCTCCATCAGAAGAAGCGGTATCACCGTCTGAGGGACGGGCGGCTGCTCCGATTGGATGACAGTCTGGAAGGGCTGGACGAGCTGAACGAGACGCTGGAACTTTCCGGCGCAAAGCTTGGAAAAAATCATGCAGAACTGCCGCTTTATCGCGCACCGAGTCTGGACTGGGCACTGTCGGGACAAAACGGCATCCGCTTCAACCGCGACGATGCCTTCCGGCGGATCAGCCGAAGCTTCCATGCGGTCAAGGACAGCGAATACACCCCGCCCCTCTCCCTGCAAAAGGTCCTGCGCAAATATCAGCGGGACGGCTACCGCTGGCTTCGGACGCTGGACGGCTACGGGATGGGCGGCATTCTGGCTGACGATATGGGACTTGGCAAGACGGTCCAAGTGCTGAGCTATCTGCTCTCCATCAAGGAGCTGGGCGAAAACACCCTGCCCAGCCTGATCGTCTGTCCGGCGTCGCTGGTGCTGAACTGGGCGGAGGAGTGTCAGAAATTCACGCCGGAACTGCGCTGCATCGTCGTGGACGGCGGCGCGGCCCACCGCGCCGAACTGGCCGAACAGTGGGACAGCGCGGACGTAATCGTGACGAGCTACGACCTGCTCCGCCGCGATGAAGCGCTGTATCAGGACCGGAAATTCTACGCCTGTATCCTCGACGAGGCACAGGCCATCAAAAATCACACGACTCAGAAGTACAAGGCCGTGTGTCAGGTGAGCTGCCGGGTGCGGTTCGCACTGACCGGAACGCCGGTGGAGAACCGGCTGGGCGAGCTGTGGAGCATCTTCTCGTTCCTGATGCCCGGATATCTGCCGCCGTACAAAACCTTCTGCGCCCGGTTCGAAAAGCCCATCGTGCAGGAGAACGACCCGGCGGCGGTGCGGCGGCTGAATCAGCTGACCGGGCCGTTCATCCTCCGCCGGATGAAGGCGGACGTTCTGAAGGAACTGCCGCCCAAGACCGAGAATGTCTACCGCATCGAGATGGAAGCCGAGCAGCGGAAGCTGTATCTGGCGGCAGTGATGGATGCCCGCGAAAAACTGCGGGCGGCAAAACCCGAGGACAAGATAGCTGTGTTTGCGGTGCTCATGCGTCTGCGGGAGATCTGCTGCGACCCGCGGCTCATCGCCGACAACTGGGAGGGCGGAAGCGCCAAGCTGGACGCCTGTGTGGAGCTGGTGACCTCGGCCGTCGAGGGCGGCCACCGCATTTTGCTGTTCAGCCAGTTCACCTCGATGCTGGACCTGCTGGCAAGGCGTCTGGACGAAGAGGGTATCAGCCACTTTACCCTGCAAGGTTCGACCCCGAAGCCGGTCCGCGCCGAACTGGTGCGGCGGTTCAACGGGGGCGAGGTCAGCGTGTTTTTGATCTCCCTGCGGGCGGGCGGAACTGGCCTGAACCTGACAGCGGCCGATATCGTCATCCACTACGACCCGTGGTGGAACGTCGCGGCCCAGAATCAGGCCACCGACCGCGCTTATCGCATCGGCCAGCAGAACCCGGTGCAGGTGTATAAGCTCATCGCGCAGGAGACCATTGAGGAAAAGATCATGGAATTGCAGCAAGCCAAGCAGTCGATGGCGGAGGCGGTGACGGGAAGCGCCGATGGAGCCATCTTGTCTATGAAGCCGGAAGAGCTGCTGGAACTGTTGGAGGTGCCGGAAGGATGAAATTTGCACTCTTTGCACGGCCGGTCGTGACCATCTACGACCTGCCGACGACTACGAAAGAAAGCGAAGCGGGCATCGTCTCCACCATCGGGGACGAGGGCCTGTATGGACAGGTCTGTCAGGTGCGCACCGCACCCGGCGGCGTGACCGCAGAAGGGGAGAAGCTCCCGGACGGGGTGGCCGAAGTGGTCACTTTTTACGGCTATCACGGCTATGTGTTCGAGCCGGACCTCTATTTTATGGAGGAATCCGACCTGCGGGCCTATCTTGGCGCGGAGCTGGTCATGGCGGGCCGCGCCACCGATGTGCTCAGTCTGCCGAAGGTGCAGGGCGTCCAGCTGCTGGGGCTGGAACGCGGCGCGGTGCTCCGCCGGCTGCAAGAAGCCGAACTGCACGACGGCTGGGCGAAGGTCCAGCTCGTGGACGGGACGACCGGCTATGTCCGGGACGTGGCACTGGAACCGGTGCGCTATCCGATGACGGCGGTATTCACGCAGGAAGCGGGCCGCAGCTTCGACGAAGCGCTGGCGCTGGCCGAGGACTGCAAGCCGGAAACACTGGTGCAGACCGCGCTGGACCGCTGGCACGGCGGGAGCGAAGCGGCGTTCCGGAACCAGCTCGTGGAACAGGCAAAAAAATACCTCGGCACGGAGTACCGCTGGGGTGGAAAATCCGGCCGCGGCATCGACTGTTCCGGGCTGGTCAGCAGCGCCTACATGCAATGCGGCGTCCTGATTTACCGGGACGCCAAACTGGTGGAGGGCTGGCCGATGCATGAGATCTCGTTTGAAGAGAAAAAGCGGGGCGATGCACTGTATTTCCCCGGCCACATCGCGCTGTATCTGGGCGAGGGGCGGTACATCCACTCCACCGGCGCGGCGAACAGCGGCGGCGTGGTCCTGAACAGCCTCGACCCGGCGGACCCGCTCTATCGGGAGGACTTGGTCAAGAGCCTGTATGCCGTGGGAAGTTTGTTTTGAACCCGCTCTGTTCCGCCTCTGGCAAGCCCGGATAGGCTGAAAGAATAGAGAGGTTTATGATAAGGGAAGGGATGTTGAACCTATGAAAGTTTTTGATTTGCACTGTGATACCCTGAGCGAACTGCGCCATGCTGAACAGCGGGGCGAACACAAGAGCTTCGCGCAAAACGATCTGCATATTGATCTGCAAAAATTACAGAAAGGCGATTACATGCTGCAATGCTTTGCCGCCTTTGTGAATCTGGCGGACCCGACTCCCGGAGCCGACCCGCTGGTGACGGCGCTGGAAGAGATCGATGTGTTCAAGCGCATTATGGCGAAGTATCCGGACCAGATCGCGCCGGTCTACCGTCCCGAGGATATCCGCAAAAATGCCGAGGCGGGCAAGATCAGCGGGATGCTGACCATCGAAGAAGGCGGCTGCTGCAAGGGCAGCCTTGGTGTTCTGCGCCGGATGTATGAGCTGGGCGTCCGGATGATGACCCTGACGTGGAACCACGAAAACGAGCTGGCCAGCCCGAATGTGGTCCCGGGTGCGGGCGTGGATGCCATCTGGCCCTGCCAGCCCAACACTGAGACAGGCCTGAAGGAAAAAGGCTTCGAGTTCCTTGCCGAGATGGAACGGCTGCACATCATCGCGGACGTGAGCCACCTGTCCGATAAGGGCTTCTGGGACATCGCCGAGCACAGCACCCGCCCCTTTGCGGCCAGCCATTCCAACTGCCGCGCACTGGCTCCGCATTGCCGCAACCTCACCGATGAGATGATCCGCGTCATGGCAGAGCGCGGCGGCTTGGTGGGCCTGAACTACTGCTCCGGCTTCCTCGATGACCAGCCCAGCCCGAAACTCTGCCGCAGCACCACGGCCCTGATGGCAAAACATGCGGCACACTTCAAACAGGTGGGCGGCATCGAGATCATCGGTCTGGGCAGCGACTTTGACGGCATCGGCGGAAAGCTAGAGATGGACGACTGCTCCAAGCTGCCGCTGCTGGCCGATGCCCTGCGGAAGGAAGGCTTTACCGAGGACGAGGTAGAGCGCATCTTCTACCGGAACGCACAGCGCTTCTTTGAGGAAAATCTGTAAAAAGAGAGAGGAATATTCCAAAATGGACAAGAATATGACGCTGGAAAAGCGCATTGCGGCGGAACTGTACTCCTATCAGGGCAAGATGAGCGTGTTCGTGGACGACCTGCGCGGCCACACGGTGGAGATCGGCGCAGACGAGGAATTTGAAACGGCATCCACCATCAAGGCGTTCATTCTGGCGGTGCTGTATCTGCAGGTCAGCCGGGGCAAGGCCAGCTTGGACGATTTTATCACCTACGAGGAAAGCCAGTTCGTGGACGGCTCGGGAATGCTCCGCGCCTTGGGCGTGGGTGCGAAGCTCAAAGTCAAGGACACCGCGACCATGATGATCATTTGCTCGGACAACATCGCCACCAATATGGTCATCGACTATCTGGGGCTGGACACCATCAACGCCTGTATCAAGGAGTTGGGCTTCGAACATACGGTCCTCCATAATCCGCTCCACTTTGACCGCTACCGCGACCTTGGCACGACCACCCCGCGCGATTACGCGGCGCTGTTCGCACAGGTGGCAAAGGGCACGCTGGTCAGCCCGGAGGCCAGCGCGGAGATGCTGGCCATCTTCCGCCAGCAGCATTACAATACCATGCTGACCCACGACTTCCCGCAGTTCTATCTGGACTGCGAGGAGACGGGCGAGCCGGAACTGATCTGGGTCGCCAGCAAGAGCGGCAGCATGAATGCGTGCCGTAACGACGGCGGCATCATCCACACGCCCTACGGCGAATATGTCATCGTGCTCATGAATAAAGAGTTCCATGACATCATCGAGTACAACGACCACCCGTCGATGGTCTACGGCGCGCGGGTGTCGCGGATGATCTTGGACCAGATCTTGGCCTGTGAGGGAAAATTGTATCTTGATTGAGTGTTCTGTCTCGCTGCGCCCGCCAGCTCAACTTGGGGGAGGCGATGGACAGTCAGATGAGAGTGATTCCCCACGGGGAGCGTCAAAATCGGATATTTTTTGGAAAGTAGAGTTGAAAGATAAAGAAATATGACAGAAAGTATAACAATCGCCCCCGGGATGCTGGTCTTTTTGATGTGCATGACCGGCTTTGCGGGGTTCGTGGATTCGGCAGCAGGCGGCGGCGGACTGATCAGTCTGCCTGCCTACCTGTTCGCAGGGCTGCCGGTGCACTATACCTATGGCACGAACAAATTCAGCGCCGCCTGCGGCACGACCTTTGCGACGGCGCAGTTCTTCCACAAGGGCGCGATGAACGTCAAAGTTGGGATTCTGGCGGCGGCGGGAAGCTTCGCGGGCAGCGCGCTGGGGTCGTATATCGTGCTGCTGCTCAGCGATACGACCCTGCGCACGATGATGTTCACCATCCTGCCCATCGCGGCGGTGTTGATCTTATGGCGGCGGAAGCTGCCGGATGAAAACCGCGACGATGGCACGATGAACCTGAAAAAAGCCGCGCTTGCGCTGGCCATCGGGTTGGGCATCGGCCTGTACGATGGTGTGTTCGGCCCGGGGACCGGGACCTTTGCCATCATCGCGTTCACCACCCTGATGGGCTTTGATCTGCGCACGGCGGGCGGAAACGCCAAGGTGCTCAACCTTGCAAGCAACTACGCCAGCCTTGTGACGTATCTGTCCAGCGGGCTGGTGGTGTTCTCGGTGGGCATCCCCTGCGCCATCAGCGGCATTCTGGGGAACCTGCTGGGGTCCCACTTTGCCCTGAAGAACGGCGCAAAGTTCATCCGGCCCATGATGCTGGTGGTGCTGGTGCTCCTGCTGGGAAAGCTGCTGTCGGACGCGGTGCTGTAAAAGAAAAACGGCTGCGGCACAGAGTGTGCCGCAGCCGTTTCGTTTTCGATTTACATTACAGTTCCAGCGTCAGGCTCTTGTCAAAGAACGCGATGCCGAACGCGCCGGGACCGGCATGGGTCCCGATGACACAGCCGATTTGGCGGACGAGGGGGTCCTCGACCTGAAGGTTTTCGCTCAGGTAGTTCTGGATGGGGGCGACCTCGCGGGTCGAGACGGTGTAACCGGCAAGCGCCGCAAAGGCGGGATTGATGCCGCCCAGCTCCTCGATCTTCTTGAAGAGGGCCACATAGGCTCCGGGCAGACCGCGCGCCTTGCCCGCCATGGCGACTTTGCCTTCCTTGATGGAGATGAGCGGCTTGATGCCCAGCATCCCGCCCGCGACCGCAACAGCGGCGGGCAGACGGCCGCCCTTGCGCAGATACTTCAGGTCGTCGATGGCGGCGACAAGATGCAGGTGCTCCTTGGCGTGCTCCAGTGCGGCGGAGATCTGGCCCGCCGTTTTGCCGCTGTCCCGCAAATGGACCGCCAGACGGACCAGCAGCGATTCGCTCAGACAGACGTTCTCGCTGTCCACGAACAGCACGTTGTCCACATTGGCCATGTCGGCGGCCAGCTTGGCGCACTGGTAAGTACCGGACAGCTCATGGGACAGGAAGATGCCGATGACCTCATCCCCGGCGGCTGCGGCTTCGAGGAAGAATGTCTCGAACAGCTCCGGGCTGGGCTGGCTGGTGGTGGGCAGCTTGCGGCACTGGGCCATCACGCCGTAATATTCGGTGGGCGTCATGTCCACGCCGTCCCGCAGGACAGTTCCATCTTCAAGGGTGACGTTCAAGGGGATCACGGTCACGCCCAGCTGCTCGGCTTCGGCGGGCAGGATGTCGGACGCAGAATCGGTGAGAATACGGATCATAGAATAAAACCTCCAAGGGCAGGGCCGTTAAACGACCAAAATCTCAAAAAAGTCGAGAAAAGTATACCAGATGCCCGGTAGAAATGTCAATTCTTTTAACAAGATTTCGTCGATTTTTCGCAAAACAGGCCGGAAGCTTGCGCGAAATGGGCCGGATATGGTACAATGTCCGCCGATGGGAGGGCTGTTCGTGAAGAAAAAACAGGAAAAGGCCGCGTTCTGGAAGGTCTGCGGCGTCGCGGCGCTGCTGTGGGCGGCGCTGGCCGCGGGCTTCAGCGTTTTGTTTCCGGGCAGCGCGGGCGAAGCCCCGGCGGATGCAGCGGGCATCCTGCGGAGCTGTCTGCTCCTGCCTCTGATCGAAGAAATCATTTTTCGGGGCGCAGTGCTGCGGCTGCTGGAACCGCTGGGAGATCATGCGGCCCTTCTGCTTCAGGCGGTGCTGTTCGCGGCCCTGCACGGAAGCGGCATCGCCAAGCTGTATGCACTGGGCATGGGGATGATCTTCGGCTGGGCCGCCCAGAAAAGCGGCAGCCTTCTGCCCGGGATGGGGCTGCATCTGTTGAACAACGGCATCGTCTTGGCGCAATGCCTGACAGAAAGGAAAACGGTATGACCGACCATGAATTGATGGGCGCGGCGCTCGAAGAAGCCGCCAAGGCGGCGGCGCTGGGTGAAGTGCCGGTGGGGGCCGTCATCGCGAAGGACGGCGAGATCATCGCCGCGGCGCACAACACCCGTGAGACCGAGAAAAACGCGCTGCACCATGCAGAACTGCTGGCCATCGACGCCGCGTGCAAAAAGCTGGGCGGCTGGCGGCTGTGGCAATGCGAGCTGTTCGTGACGCTGGAACCCTGCCCGATGTGCAGCGGCGCGATCATCAACAGCCGGATCAAGCGGGTGGTCTATGGAGCCGCTGACACCAAAGCCGGGTGCTGCGGGTCGGTGACGGACCTGTTCGCGATGCCGTTCAACCATCACCCGGTCATCGAGCGAGGACTCCGCGCCGAAGAAGCACAAGCGCTCTTGCAGGCGTTTTTCCTCCGTCTGCGGGAGCAGCGGGCGGCAAAACCCCGCTGGAAGCCGCCGGTGAAGGGGTAAAAGGACGAAAAAAGTGGGAACTGCGTGAAAAAGTCAGCAGTTCCCACTTTCTTTTTTGGAAAAATTGTGCTATATTATTCAATGGAAACTTGTCGAAACCACACGCATCAATCGGCGGGCACGCCGCAGGGCCGGACTTGACCGGAAGAGAGAAGCAGAGCGCTGCTCCGCCGAGCGTGGGAAGGGCAGGTTCCTCCTGTCTGTGGGAAAAATCGCGCAGACAGAGAACAAGCGACAGGAGGGCTGACTCTTGTACGATGACGAATTTGAGCTGACATTCAATCTGTCGGACGAGGACACCGCCCCGGTGGAACTGCCCAAAGCGGCAGAACCGGAAGCGCCGGAGCCGCCGCAGGTGGACCAGCCGGAGCAGAGCGAGCCGGAACCGGAACCGGCTCCCCCCGAAGCGGAAGCGCCCAGACCGCGCCCTTCCAACGGACAATGCGTCCTGATCTCGGGCGGTGACCGCGGCATTGGCGCGGCAGCGGCCCGGGCATTCTATGCAGCGGGGGCGCAGGTGGCGGTGCTGTACCACACCAACGCCGACGCGGCAGCGGCTCTGGAACAGGAGCTTCCCGGCTGCATCGCGGTCCAGTGCGACGTGGCGTCCCGCGCCAGTTGCGAGGTCGCGTTCCACGCGGTGGAACAGGCGCTGGGCCGGGTGGATGTGCTGGTCTGCAATGCGGGCATCGCACAGCAGAAGCTGTTCACCGATATCACCCCCGACGAATGGCAGCATATGCTGGACGTGAACCTGTCGGGCGCGTTCCATCTGTGCCAGCTGGCACTTCCCGGGATGATCCGCCGCAAGGCCGGACGCATCCTGACGGTCAGCAGCATGTGGGGCCAGACCGGCGGCAGCTGCGAGGTCCACTATTCCGCTGCAAAGGCGGGCCTGATCGGCCTGACCAAGGCCCTCGCCAAAGAGGAAGGACCCAGCGGCATCACCGTAAACTGTGTGGCTCCGGGTGTCATCGACACCGATATGATGGCCGCGTTCACCGCAGAGGACAAGGCGGCGCTGGCCGACGAGACCCCTGTGGGCCGTCTGGGCAGCGCCGACGAAGTGGCAAAGCTTCTGGTCTTTCTGGCCGGAGAGGATGCCGGGTACATCACCGGACAGGTGTTCGGCGTCAATGGCGGTTTGGTGATCTGAACGGCGGGCAAAACTATGATACAACGTCACTTCGGGCGGGAACTCCGCCCGGGTGAAAAGGAGAGAGCGAAATGGGCATGACTTTGAAGGAACTGTTGACGAAAGGCGAAGGCACCCTGAGCGCACAGGAGGCCAAAGCGCTGGCTTCTCAGTGCCGGATGGATGTGGAGACCCTCTACACCCTGTTGGAGGAGCGCGGCATCAAGGTTCTGGACAACGAGGCGGAAGAAGACACGGCGCTGGACGTGGACAGCATCATTGCCGAGGTGGAGAACGCCGAGGCCAACAGCGATGAGCTGGGTCTGGGCGGCGACGACGAGGACGATCAGGCAGAGGAGAACCCCGCAGACCTGAAGGCTGCTATGGATGAACTGCTGGACGACCCCGTCAAGAACTACCTCAAGCAGATCGGTCAGATCCCGCTGCTGAGCGCAGAACAGGAAGTGGAACTGAGCCGCCGCATCCATGCCGGTGCAGAGGCTGCGCACATCCTGCAGGCCGACCGCGCAAAGTACGGTGCACCCGAGTACATCAAGAAGAACAGCGCCCGCTTCTCGTTCGAAGAGGATGAGAACAGCCGGAGTTACACCGAGGACCTCGACGAAGAAGGCAACGAAAAGTCCACCGAGGACGCCGAGGAAAAGGCCGCCGAAGAGGAAGCTATGGAAGCCGTCGAGAACGGTCCGCTGACCGACGAGCGCCGTCAGGAGCTGCTGAAGATCCGCCGCGACGGCCTGAATGCCCGCCGCAGCCTGAGCGAAGCCAACCTGCGTCTGGTCGTTTCCATCGCAAAGAAGCATGTCGGCCACAATCTGGCATTCCTCGACCTCATTCAGGAAGGCAACATCGGCCTGATCAAGGCGGCTGAGAAGTTCGACTGCGACCGCGGTTTCCGCTTCTCCACCTATGCAACGTGGTGGATCCGTCAGGCCATCACCCGTGCCATCGCGGATCAGGCCCGTACCATCCGCATCCCCGTGCATATGGTCGAGACCATCAACCGGATGCGTCAGGCCACCAACCAGCTGGTCTATCAGAACGGCCACGAGCCGACGCCGGAAGAGCTGGCAAAGGCCATGGATATGAGCGTCGAGCGCGTCCGCGAGATCCAGCGGATGGCGCAGGAGCCGGCAAGTCTGGAAAGCCCCGTCGGCGAGGAAGAGGATTCTTCGCTGGGCGATTTCGTCGCGGACGAGAACGCCGAGGCTCCCGGCAAGGCTGCGGACCGCGCCATGGTGGCCCAGCAGATCAATCAGGCCCTGAAGAGCCTGACTCCCCGTGAGGAGAAAGTCATCCGTCTGCGCTTTGGTCTGGACGATGGCCGTCCCCGCACGCTGGAGGAAGTCGGCCGCGACTTTGGCGTTACCCGTGAACGTGTCCGCCAGATCGAGGCCAAGGCCATCCGCAAGCTGCACAGCCGCAAGTGCCTTGCTCTGCTGAACGGCCTGATCGAGTGATAAAGTGATTTGAACCTGAAAACGCCCTCTGCTGCATCGAAATGGTGCGGCAGAGGGCGTTTTGCATCACAGGATGGTGCTTTTCCGGGGAGTGTGGTATACTGGGAAAACAGAAGGGATGAAATCGAAATTTGATAAGGAGTGAAAAGAAAAGTGTGTGAGGAATGTTACTCTGATGAAAATAGAATAACGCCTTTACTAAATCCGCTGGACTGTTTGGAGAACCACACTCAATATATTTGTGGAACTTGTGGACGGTGCATTTGTATCGAGCATGACCCAAATAGAGGATTGCAACGATGGAATTTTCCTTTTAAGTCATTGGAAATTGCAAAACTATATTTGCGAACAGCGGACTATACAACGAAAAGTGCGTGTGGTATTTATGAGATAGAGAACAATAAAGGAAGATTATCTTATAAAATATTTCCAGGGAATGATGAGTTAAATCTATTTTTGAAAAAGAATAAAGACAAGAAATGCAGGCAAATGATGCCTGTGTTTAGTGCTGGAAAGTATAAAGAATATCCACACACAGAAGTACGAAAATTGACGCCTGATGAAATAAAACAATATATGAGTGAACGCTAAATTCGCGTTTGCGGAGAGCAGCGGAACGGCCTTGCCAGTGCGCATTGGCAGAACAGGAGTGAAAAATGATGGAGCAGACGATTGAAAAAGCAATCGAGTTTATCAAGGACGTGTTCAAAGAGGACTTCAGCGGGCACGACTTTTATCATTCGATGCGCGTTTATCGGATGGCGCTGAAAATTGCCGAAGCCGAAAAGGCGGATCGGGAGACGGTCGCCCTCGCGGCGCTGCTCCATGATGTGGACGATCGAAAGCTTTCGCCGCAGACGGCCGCAAAAAAAGACCGTGCGGTGGGATTTATGCGCAGTCAGAACGTGCCGGAAGCGAAGATTCGGCAAATCTGTACGATCATCGATGAAATTTCCTTCAAGGGGACCGACTCTGTGCGGCCTTCGACCTTGGAAGGAAAATGCGTGCAGGATGCGGACCGACTGGATGCACTGGGGGCCATCGGTATCGCACGCACCTTCGCCTATGGCGGAAATCATAACCGTTCTATGTACGACCCGGACCAGCCTCCGCAGGTGGGAATGGACCAGCAAGCCTATCAGAACAGCAACTCGTGCTCGCTGAATCATTTCTACGAAAAGCTGTTTTTGCTCGAAGAGATGATGAATACCGAAGAGGGAAAAACGATCGCCGCAGAGCGGACGCAGTATATGAAGCAGTTCGTGGACCGGTTTCTGGCCGAATGGGATGGGCTGGACGACTGAAAAGCGTTTGATAAGGCGGCGGACCAATTCGGTCGGTTTGTGGGAAAAAGCCCGGAAAAGGCCGTGGCAAAGGCGAATCTTCAAAAAATTCGAACTTTTTTGGAAAAACCTCTTGCCAAATGATGTGCTTTATGGTAAACTAATTGAGCTGTGATCGTGCTGCTATAGCTCAGTTGGTAGAGCGCATCCTTGGTAAGGATGAGGTCTCCAGTTCGAATCTGGATAGCAGCTCCATTGCGAAAACCACTTGGGTCCTTTGAGATTCAGGTGGTTTTCTTTTTTGCTGTTGAAATTTTTGCAGCTGGATGCTATAATATAAATAAAGAGAGCGCTGTCCGGCAACGGTCAGCTCCTCCGCAGAGTCATAAGAATGACCGCCGGGTGTAGGAACTTAGGGCGGTCATTTCTTATGTAGGTAAGTAAAAACAGTCCAACTGATCTGAAACGTCACATAGACTACACCACCAATCAAGGTGAGCAGCTGCAAAACTTCTGACAGCGTCATGGGCCATTCCCCCTTTCGCATGAGCGTCGGGGGAAACCATATAAGAAAATCGCCTCCCCCGCAACAAAGCGGAAGGGGCTGACCGCCTACCATATGGACAGCGTTCTCATAGGATAGTATAACAAAAAGAGCAGATACTTTCAACTGATAAAAGCAAGAGCCGCAGACCGATCGGTCTGCGGCTCTGCTTTATGGGAAAGAGGTAAATCAGGAAAAGTCAAAAATCAACGTCGGTATCGTAGTAGCAGCACTTGAGCAGCTTCTCCATCTCTTCCTGACTGGGCTGACGAGGATTGGAACCCGTGCAGGCGTCAGCGATGGCATTCTTGGCGATATCCGGCAGACGCTCGAGGAACACTTCCTCGGGAACGAAGCCTTGTTCGGTGGGATAGGAATCCGGGCCGTAGTTCTTGATACAGTGCGGGATGTTCAGCGCATCGTTCATGCCGCGCAGATACTCGATGAGCAGCTTGACCTTCTCGTCATCGTTTGCGCCGCCCAGCTTCATCTCGTCAGCGATGACGCCATAGCGCTTCTTGGCTTCGGGGTCCTTGGCATTGAAGGCGATGACCTTGGGCAGATACATGGCGTTTGCTGCACCATGAATGATGTGAGCGCCGTAATCAGCGAAGGCTGCGCCGGTCTTGTGTGCCATCGAGTGGACGATGCCCAGCAGGGCGTTCGAGAATGCCATACCGGCAAGGCACTGTGCATTGTGCATGGAATCGCGCTTGGCCATGTCGCCGTTGTAGCTGTCCACCAGATCGCCTTGGATCATGCGGATGGCGAAGATGGCCAGAGGATCGGTGTAGTCACAGTGTGCGGTGGAGACATACGCTTCAATGGCATGGGTCATAGCGTCCATACCGGTATGCGCGACCAGCTTCTTGGGCATCGTTTCGGCCAGATCGGGATCGACGATGGCGACATCGGGCGTGATCTCAAAGTCTGCGATGGGATACTTGATGCCCTTCTGGTAGTCGGTGATGATGGAGAACGCGGTCACTTCGGTGGCCGTGCCGGAAGTGGACGAGATCGCACAGAAGTGTGCCTTGCGGCGGAGCGGCGGGATGCCGAACACCTTGCACATCTCTTCGAAGGTGATCTCGGGATACTCGTACTTGATCCACATAGCCTTGGCGGCATCGATGGGGGAGCCGCCGCCCATGGCGATGATCCAGTCCGGCTCAAACTTGAGCATGGCCTCAGCGCCGCGCATAACAGTTTCTACGGAAGGGTCGGGTTCGATGCCCTCGAACAGCTCTACTTCCATGCCGGCTTCTTTCAGGTAGTCCACCGCACGATCCAAAAAGCCAAAACGCTTCATGGAGCCGCCGCCGACACAGATCATTGCCTTTTTGCCGGTGAAGGACTTCAGCGCTTCCAAAGCGCCCTTGCCATGGTACAGATCACGGGGCAAAGTAAAACGAGCCATAATGTAAACCTCCAAAAATAGTACGGCACACGCAGCGCTGTGCCGTATTTTTATTTATTATGTTAATTATATAACAATTTGGAGGTAGCTTCAATTGACGTACCGGGAGAAAAAGTCGTTCTATTTTGGGCGGTTTCCACAAGCAGTAGGATGCAACAGCTCCCCTGCCCTGAAAAAGCGCAAAAAAACACCCCGAAGTCCTAAGACTTCGAGGTGTCTGCGCATGGAGCTGCTATCCAGATTCGAACTGGAGACCTCATCCTTACCA
>OIYO01001084.1_pt1 | contig 16889 bp, 12 predicted proteins | sample 1588191 | NCBI WGS metagenome assembly OIYO01 (sample SAMN03283275) | human gut metagenome | biome: human-associated habitat; material: feces | host: Homo sapiens | place: Peru | collected 2012 | reverse complement strand
CTTATATTTTTTACACTACACTCATCAATCTCCTCATTAATTTTAAAAACAAGAAGCTTGTCCACCTCATAGTACTTTATTTCCATTTTTCCCTTCCTTTCTTCCATTGTATAAAACAATTATATCCTGTCCAAAATAAAAAGTCTGTCGAAAGGTGAAACAAAAATAAATTTTTTATTCCACAATTTCCAACAGATCTTTTTGATTTTCAAAACCATTTAAATTATAATATGTTGATGGAATTTTTCCAACAATAACATTTTCAGCAATAAGTACTTGATTATCAATACTTCTTTCAATAGTAGAAACAGGTGTTAAAATATTAACAGTAGTTTTTATATCCATATATACTCTATGAAGAGTTTGATTTACACCTTGAGCAATAAATTCACTTTTTAAATCAGTAGTTATATTTCCAACTGTTGAAAGCCTAATAGGTATTTTAGGTCCACTGCCAGAAAGTAATTTTATACCTGTTAAACTTCCAGAAGAAATATATATAATATTACTGTTTTCTTTTTCTAATCCCTCCTGAATATCTAAAGCAATATCAGAAGTCACTTGATTAATTTGTAAAACATTTGCAGTTATCATTTGTACATCTCCATTTGAATCTTTTTCAATAGTAAAAAAAGAATTATAATTATATTTTGCTAATACTTTTGATGTTTCTCTATTTGTAATTTTAGTTGCAACAGCTTTTGCCTCATCTTCGCATAATAATTCAAATATTGGATTTATAGATCTCCAAATTGAAAAATAAGTTATACAAGCAATTAAAATAATAATACAAATAGGAAACATCTTGTTTATTTTTCTTTTTCTTATCAAATAGAAATCCCATATAATACCTCCTTGTATAAGGTATATTGTATCATTAGCCTTTCTATATGTCAACAATATTGAAATTACACTTTGAATAACATTAATTTTCATTTGAATGTCCGTTTTATTAAAATAACGAAATTTAGTCTAAAAATTTACGAATTTTTTGGTTTGGTATTGATTTTCGTTTGAAAGCGCTTTTTTAAAATAATGAGATTAAAGCTAAAAGTTAATGTTTTTTAACCTTGCTAGTTTTTTTTTGATTGTTATTTATTATTTTTTAGTTCTGCTTCATATAAATTTCTATAACTTTGACATTTAGTTAGAAGTTCTTTATGAGTACCTTCTGCTTTTATTTTGCCCTCGTCTAAGAATAATATTCGATCACAATCTATTACTGTACTTAGTCTATGTGCGATTATTAAGATTGTATATTCATTTTTCATATTATCAATAGCCTTTTTGATATTAGCTTGTGTTTCATTATCAAGTGCTGATGTTGCTTCATCGAAAAGAATTATTTCTGTTTTTTGAACTAGAGCTCTTGCTATAGCGAGACGTTGTCTTTCACCACCTGATAAGTTGATTCCACCTTCTCCAATTACTGTGTCATAACCATCAGGAAGAGACTTTATAAAATCTTCTAGGCAAGCTGTTCTACAGGCTTCTATCATTTCTTCATCTGTTATATTTTCTTTTACAAGACGTAAGTTATCTCTTATACTTAGATTGAATATGTATGGATTTTGACTAATGATAGTTATGTTGCCTCTGATAGAGTCCTTGTCTAATTCTCTTATGTCGATGCCATCGATTGTTATTTTTCCAGAATCTATATTATACATTTTACATAGAAGATTAAAGACAGTTGTTTTTCCAGAACCAGATTTACCAACAAAAGCAACTGTAGAATTTGCCTTAATTTTAAAGTTCATGTTATCTATTACTTTATGTCCATTAGCATAAGTGAATGTTACGTTTTTAAATTCAAAGTCCCCATTTACTTTATCTATATGTTTTTTACCAAACTTTTCTTTACCGAATTCCTTGCTATCCATAATAGCAAATACACGTTCTGATGATAAGTTAAAATCCTTGACTTTTTCTAGAAATTGACTAACAAAATAAATAATCGATGTTAGTCTACCTAGATAGTTATTAATGACTAAGGCATTTGGAATTGATAAAAGATTTTGAGTTATTAAGAAAACACTAAGTATGATATTACCTGTTGAAAAGATATCAGACAATGTCCCAGATAATAGAATATAGTTTCTATTTTTTTCATCCATTTTATATTTTTCGTTATTTAAATCTATTATTTTGGAGTCTAATTCTTTTATAAAACTATTTTCAGCATTTAACATTTTAATATCATGGGCACCACGAACTAATTCTCCAATGAAACCAGATACTCTTTCATTTTTCTTTCGATATATTTTGTCTTGAGCATTGACAACGTTAGTACGTTTCTTTTCTACAACAAATATTGTACATATTGTCAAAAGTAGGTAGAAAAAGACTACTTTATTTATGATGAAGACGGCTAAAAATATACCAATATCCGTTAATATATTAGTAAGATAAATATTTAGGACTACAAAGATATCGGCAATCTTACTAGCATCATTTGTTAATCTTTGAATAAAAAGACCTGAACCTTTTTCGTCTAGACTTTGATTTTCTATTTTTAGAATTTCGGCACCGAGAGTTGTTTCTATTTTACTATAAGTTTCACGATAGATTTGCTGACGGAAATATCCGGTAATATAATTAGCAAAGTTTCTAAGTAGTTCGACAACTAGAATTACAAAACCGATAAAGACTACTTGATTTAGTTTATTATTTGTTAGTTCTACAATAGCTTTGGCACTTAATATTGGGACAAATAGATTTATAAATATAAAAATTATGTTAAATACGATGTAACCAATTATAAACTTTTTCTGTCCTTTTCCATAAACCCAGGCTTTCTTTAAATTAGAAAAAAATTCTTTCATTTTATCACTTCTACTTTCAATGATATTATAGTATAAATTTATAATGAAGTAAATTGTAATTTTATTTTGGTTTATGATAAAATGGAGATGGAGGTATATATGAAAACTGTTAATAATACACAAAATGTTAAAAGAGATGACTATATTACTTGGGATGAGTATTTTATTGGTATTGCTAAACTATCATCTATGAGAAGTAAGGATCCTAGTACACAAGTTGGGTGTTGTATAGTAAGCAAGGATAATAGAATTTTATCAGTTGGTTATAATGGAGCTCCTAATGGATTTGATGATGATAACTTTCCTTGGGGAAGAGTTGGTGAAAGACTTGATACAAAATACATGTATGTTTGTCATAGTGAATTAAATGCTATTTTAAATTATCGTGGTAGTATGCTTGATTTACAAGGTGCTAAGATTTATGTTAGATTTTTCCCTTGTAATGAATGTGCTAAGGCTATAATTCAATCTGGTATTAAAGAAGTAATTTACTCACATGATTATGATTACGATAACCATAGTGATGAGATGGAAGCATCAATTCGTATGTTTGAAAAATGTGGAGTTACTTATAGAAAGTTTAAGTCTGATGGTAAAAAAGAAATTATTTTAACTCTTGATGACTAAGATAAGAAATTTATTTTAATAAGAAAAACTCTAATTACGATGTTTGGTAATTAGAGTTTTTTTGTTTGTCTTATACTTAATAGTTTTTGTTGTGTTGTTTAAAAATATTTTATTCACTAATTTTTTCTACTTCTTGGTATTCTTTTCCTTTTAAATCTATTAGTGTTTTTTTGATAACTAAGTTGTTTTTTAGTTGACCTGTTTCTTGATTTTGAACTTGTTCATTATTGATGATATTTTCAATATTAGACCAACCATCTATTACTTTTCCAAAAGCTGCATATTGTCCATCTAAATAACTAGCTGTTCCTAGCATTATAAAGAATTGACTTCCAGCTGTATCATTTGATACTGATGTTCTAGCCATTGATACTATTCCTTTTTCATGTTTTAGATTATTTTCAAAGTCATTTGCTGAGAACTCTCCTTTGATAGTGTATCCTGGTCCACCAGTTCCTGTACCAGTTGGATCTCCACCTTGTAAAACAAAGCCAGGTACTAAGCGATGCATGGTATTGTTGTCATAGAAGTTAGACTTAGTTAGAGAAATAAAGTTAGCTACCGTATTTGGAGCAATATCAGGATATAGTTCAATAACTATAGCTCCATAGTTTTCTATGTACATTGCGACTACTGGATTTTCTGTTTCATACTGAGATAATTCTACTTCGTTTGTTTCAGTATTAAAATTGATTCCTAGTAAATCTTCTTTTATTTCTTTAGTTTTATTACTAGAACAAGCAGTTAATAATGTACTTGCTAGTATGATTGTTAGTAAAATGAATAGTTTATTTTTCATATTTGTCTCCTTGTATAATATATTTTGTAAGTTGTAGCTTACTTTTTTTGTTTGTTTACTTTTTGTTACTCTTTATTTTGTTTAAAATATCGTCTGCTGCTACTAGCCCAGTTGCGGCTGCTGTAACTATATTTCCAGCTTTACCTGCTCCATCTCCTATAAAATATATATTATCATCTTTTAATTTGAATTTGTTATCAGTTTCTATTTCATTACTGAAGAATTTTATTTCTGGACCATATAGTAGTGTATCATCATTAGCAACACCTGGTATTATTTTATCTAGGGTTTCTAGTCCTTCTAGAATGTTTGTAATAATACGATGTGGCATAACAAGGGCTAAGTCACCAGCAACACAGTCTTTTAGAGTGGGTTCTATAAAACCTTTATTTATACGGTGCCATTCACTTCTTCGACCATTCTTTAGATCTTTTAGAGATTGAATTATTGGTTTTCCATCTCCTAAGACGTTAGCAATTTTAGCAATTGATTCTCCATATAAACGAGTGTTTGTTACTGGTTCTGTTAGGTTTACTTTGGTAATGAAGGCAAAGTTTGTATTGTTACTTTTTATTTCTTTTAGGGCATGACCATTTACACAAATGTAACCATAGTAATTTTCTTTAGCAACAAAGCCTCCTGGGTTGGTACAGAATGTTCTTACTTCGTCTCCGTAGGTATTTGTTTTTATAAATATTGTTGGATCATAAATTACATTTGTAATTTCTTCCATTATTTCTTTACGGACTTCTACTCTAACTCCTATTTCTATACTTTGTGATAGATATGGAATTGAGTGTTTATCAGAAAACTCTTGTATCCATTTAGCACCAGTACGACCTGGAGCAATTACAACTCTTGTTGCCTCTATAGTTTCTTCTTTTGATATGGTTGTGTATTTTACTTTATGTTTTTCTTCTGATATAGTTTCAACATCACTGACATCGGCATTTTCAATTAGAGTTGCGCCTTTTTCTTGAAGATATTTACAGATACCATCGATATAGTCTGGTAAGTGATCACTACCTAAATGTTTTTGCTTTATTATCAATAACTTTCCACCTGCTACTGCTACTTTTCTTTTTATGTCATCTGCAAAGTTTAGATTACTTGGGTAAACTTCAGCATCCATATTAAATTTATTAAACACTTGCTCAGTTCTATCAATTAGAGCGTATGATTCACTTTCACTCATATATTTTGTAAGATCACTTTTTCCAAGTTTAGGAATAAAGTTTAGTTTACCATCAGAAAATGTACCTGCTCCACCGTAACCAGATAAAATGGCACATGGATTACAGTTTTTACATGGTGTTCCATATTTATTCATTGGACAAACTCTTTTTTTGGCAAAATGTCCTCTATCAAGAATTACTATTTTTAAAGTTGGATTATTCTCTATTAACTCATAAGCTGTAAATAGTCCTGCAGGACCTGCTCCTATTATAGCAATATCATATTTCAATTTATATCAATCCTTTCATGTCTGCACTTTGAACTTTGTAACGTGTTATAAAGTTATGGTGCTATCTATTTTTTCTTTACTTTATAATTTTAGCATATCTTTTATGTTTTGTTTACTAGGTAATTTTAGATATCTTTTATTTTTTTACTATTAGTCATAAATGTATGTTACAATATAATTGGTGATAGTAATGACTAGAGAAGAATTAAACAGGGAAAAACAATCGGAAATTTTAAGTGAAGAAAAAAGAGAAAAAAGAAAAAAAACTGTAATTTTTTGTGCTAAGATTATATTTATTTTGGTAGCAGGTGTTACAATTTTTTATCTTTTAAATACGTATATTTTCACAAAGAAAGTTATAGTAAAAGAAGAAAGAATAATAGATGAGAGGATTCCAGATAATTTCTCTGGTACTAAAATTATTCAGTTTTCAGATTTACATTATGGATCAACTGTCTTTATGAGTGATGTTAAAAACTTAGTAAAACTTATTAATACTAGAAATCCAGATTTAGTTATCTTTACGGGAGATTTAATTGATAAAGATTATAAGATTTCTTCTAAGGAACGTGAAAAATTAATAAAAGCTTTGTCAGGTATTAAGGCTAGTATTGGAAAATATGCTGTTATGGGTGATGAAGATGGTGATGAGTATACGACGATAATTAAACAAGCTAATTTCTCATTACTGAATAACTCTTATGATTTAATTTATGATGATGATAATTTACCAGTTATTATAATTGGGGTTGGTAGTTTATTAGGAAAAAATTATAATATAGATGAGGCATATAGTTATTTTAAGGATGCTAATAGTAATAGTAATTTGTATAAGATTGTTATTTTTCATGAACCAGATTTAACAGATTATATATTGAGCGGAAATGAGGCAAATCTTTTATTAGCAGGACACTCACATAATGGAAATATTATCTTACCTTTTATAGGTGGTGTTGTTAAATATGAGGGAGCAAATAACTATTATAGTGAAAAATATAATGTAGGTAATTCAAAGTTATTTATTTCATCTGGTGTTGGTACTAATGGTGTTGGAGTTAGATTTTTATGTCAACCAAGTATTAATTTCTTTAGATTATCTAATAAATAAGTTTTTAATCTTTTGAAGGAATGTTTCCTTCTTTTTTTGTTTGTTTTTATATATGTCAAGGGAGCCAATTTTGTCATCTTTTAAGTAGATAGATATTTCCCCTACTTTATTTTTATTTTGATTATTTATACTGATTAGTGTTTTTATTTGGTCTGTTTCTTTTGGAGTTAGTGGATAAGAAAAAGACTTTTTTATGTAAAGGTTTTCATCTGTGTAGCTTTTAGTGGAGTTAAAAATATTTTTATCAATTATTTTATAATTTTTATAATTCTCAAAAAGGTACTCATATAGTTCTTGATGTGTCGTGTATTCATCACCATCATTTAATGTAACTATACTAATATTTAAGTCATCTTTTTTGGCGGTTGTTACAAGTGTTTTTCCAGCACTTGGTGTGTATCCGTTTTTGCCACCTGTACAGAATTCGTAGTTAGATAAAAGTTTATTACGATTATACCAAAGATAAGTTTTTGTACCAGTTGATAATTCATATTTTTTTGTTGCTACTATTTTTTGATACGTTTTATTTTTGGAGGCATACTTTGATAATAAAGCCATATCATAGGCAGTTGAGTAGTTTTTTGTTTCTTCGTCTAAGCCATGAGAATTAGCAAAAGTACTATCATTCATACCTATTTCTTTGGCCTTTTTGTTCATTAATTTAACAAAATTTTCTTCACTACCTGACGTTGCTGTTGCTAAGACTACGGCGGCATCATTTCCAGATCTTAGTAGAAGCCCATATAGCAAGTCCTCTACTTTCATTTTTTCACCGACTTGGAGGTAGATACTTGTTCCGTACATTTTTAATGCTTCATTGCCAACAGTTACTTTTTTATTTAAGTCATTATTTTCTAAGACTACTATAGCAGTTAATATTTTAGTGGTTGAGGCAATAAGTTTTTTTTCATGAGCTCTATTTTCGTAGAGGATTCTACCCCTATTGTTATCTATTGCGACTGTTGGTGCGGTTATGTTCTTTAATGCATTTATTGGAAGTGGGATTGTTAGGGATAATGTAATTATTAAAATTAAGAGAATTTTTTTTATTTGTTTTAATTTAACCACGTATAATCACCTACATAATTATATGAAAATGTCTTTATAATTTGCATTTTTTAAGAAGAAGTGTTTATTTTTTATGGGAATTTATAAGGATATGTTTTTTATAGGTAGATGTTTGAAAATAAAAAAAGCATACACTTTTTGTGTACACTATTTATTTTTTTAGTTTGCTTTTTATTGATGATAAGATCTTTACTGATTTATATAGTGGTTTATCTACTGGTAAGATAAATTCACCAATAAACTCTATTACATGTCCTCCAAAACCACGCTTAAATTGATATATACCATACTGGCTATCATTTTTATCTAGAGTGTTATTGATAGCATAGAAATTATATCTTTTATATTTGTGGTCAATAGCATATTTTATCATTTCATAATGAATTGTATAGAAACATTGATATTCTTTAAACTCTTCGTAGCAGCCACCAAATAAGGAAGCGACTTCATCGCCATATAAAATATATAAGATTCCACCTAAGGTTATTTTATTACCATATTTTTCTTCAAGTTCAGCTAGTTCAGCTTTCTTTTTAGAAATTCTTTCTAAGGCTTTTTCTTCTTCTGCTTCTTTTTGTTTGGCTTTTTTCTCGTTACATTTACCGAGTTTTCTCTTTTCTTCACGGTCTTTTCTTGCTAGTTCTATTTCTTTTTGTTCACTCTTTAAATTTTTTCTGGCAAGATTAATGTCTAATTCAGCAAAAACTAGTGAAATCATATTATCTTTGATTAAGGCTTCATACATATTTTTATAAAATGTAAGTCCACGATCATTAAATTTACGTCTTTGACTAGTTTGATTCATTATATCTTCAAACAATTCAACATCGTTTTTATCTCCGACTCTTATTACGACACCCTGTTTTTCGTTTTTTCTGATCATTTGTCTTGTCTTAGAATCCATTTCAGCCATAGTATCATTTAAATTATCTTCTAGGTCAATGACATACATAAATTTTGCTTGAACTGTATCAGTCATTTGCTTTGACTCTACTTCAATAAAACCAAGGTCTTTTAAGTTTTTAATTATATTAGAATTATCAAAGATACCAGTTTCTTTACCATCTTTATCTAAAGATTTTACTTCTATGTATGGGTCAATGCGTAGGAAATAGCCATTATTGTTTTTGACATGTTTTTTTAACTCAGTCATAAAAAAGCTTAGAAGTTTTTTATTTGTATAGTCTAACTGTGGTCCACGTAGTGTATAAAATTCTTTCTTGATATGACGCTTTTTTGATAGTAAAAGTGTTGCGGCTAGGACCTTTTTATTTTCTTTTACACCAACATATTCAGTATGCCAACCTTGTGTTTTTCTAAATTCAGCTATATTAGAACTTTGAAGATAACATTTATCTTTATAATTATTTGAAAAATCATCGAATTCTTTTTTTGTTAATGTTACAAATTCCATATTCTTACCATCCTTAATATTAATTTATCATTTATGTTTAATTATTCTGTACTTTTTCTTCATTATTATTGGTGACTTTTTTTCTTTTTAATATTTTGTTTATAAACTCTTTGAAGGTACATTCAAATATATCTTCAAATATATGCATTTTTGAGGTTAATACAAAATATATTATTCCACCGATAAGTGCATATAATACTACTATAATTAATGAGTATACTTTACCACCTGATAGTGGAATGAAGAATTTTATTAAGAAAAGAACTGCTAACATGATAATACTTGAAAAAGTTATTTTACATATTTTTTCTTTGGTACTTTTGAATGAAACATTTAAATTTTTCTTTATGTCTATAAGACTTATAATAATTGAAGTAACATATGCAAGTATTGTTGCGGTTATTGAACCATAATATGCTGGAATTATTGTAGTCTTAGAGAAAAGTATTATTAATGGTACTGTTAGACATAGTTTTGTTACTAGGCCAAAAATTATAGCACGATTGGCAGCTTTATGATGCCCAACAGATTGTAGTATTGTATGAATATTTAAGAATAATGAATAGAATATTGCGGTAAAGATACTATATGAGAACACTTTTACACCTAATGGACTTTTTCCATAGAATAAGTACCATACTGGTTCTGCTAAAAATGAAAGTCCAATTACCATTGGCATTACAAAATATAGAACCATCTGGATTGTCTTGTTTATTTTTTTGTCTACTTCTTTATAGTTTTTCTTTACGTAGTCACTAGTAATATTTGGTAGAACAGCAACTACTACTCCGGCCGCTATAGAGGTTACTATACTATTTAATTTTGCTCCCCAGGTTGAAATTATTGATAGGACCATTTCTGCATCTTGAATAGCTAAGTGTCCATACTTCATTAATGGTTTTACAATACTTAGCATATCGATGGTATTATATAGTGAAACTGCTACGGATACGATTATAAATGGTATGGTGTATTCTAGGAGCTTTTTTACTAGATACTTGTTTGTAATCTTTTTTTCTTCTTCTTTTACCTTGATATTTTCTTCACTTTTTAACTGCTTTCGCATTTTTAGTTCAAGATATATTAAAGCAACTATTGCTCCAGCTGTTGCTCCAAAAATTGCTACTCCTACAGCTTCTTTGGTACCAAATAATTTTACAGCTATGTAGCTTCCAAAAATGATTATTATAACTCTAACTAATTGTTCAATTACTTGACTTATAGAAGATGGAGTTATATATTTATGACCTTGTAAATAGCCTCTTACACCACTTAGCATCGTTACAAATAGTATAGCACTTGCTGATATACGTAATACGTATGTTATATCTTCAACTGTGTTACCGCCTTTTACATCACCTATAATCGTATTAGCAATTGTTGGGGCTAATACTAATAAAGCTATGGTTGATAATATGGACATTACAAATATTATTTTTAGGGCAATTCTATAAGCCCTTTTTTTAGTATCTTCATAGCCTAAGGCGTGATACTCACTAACTATTTTACTTATTGCTAATGGTATTCCTACTGTTGAGAAATTTAAAAATAGCATATACATATTATAGGCATAACTATATAGTGCTCTACCATTAGTTCCAATTATAGCGTGAAATGGTATGACATATATAATACCTAGAATTTTACTAAATACTATACAAAATGTTGCCATTACAGCACCTTTTAAAAATGAATCTTTTTTCATATTTCACCTGCGTTCATAATTTGTACTTTTATAATTAATTATTCTTTTGAATTTTTACCTTTATATGTCTTAATAATTTTAGTGGTTTTCTGTAGAATACGACTAGTTTTTCAAATAGAAAATACATAACTGGATTTACTATGTAGGTGAACTCACCAATAAACTCTGTATACTCACCACCAAATTTTCGTTTAAATTCATGAAGACCTGCTATTGATTTTTTTGTTTTTGGATTTCCAACTGTACCAAATTCATCAAATATATCTTTGTTTAGCTCTTTTGCATGCATTATTTGAAAATCAAATAGTTTGTAATTGGCATAGGTATCTTTATAATCCATATCATTTGCTCCATACAAATACCAACTCTTATTGCCATAGTGAACATTTATGTAGGAACTTACAGTATCGTGATGAGGATTTTTCTTTAGTGCTTCAAAATGTTCTTTTTGAAGAAGTAATTTTTCTTTTTTACCTTCATTGTCACAATTTTCTATTTCTTTAGTGATGACTGTTAAAATGTTATCTATATCTACTTTAGCAAGAAGAAGACTTACAGAATCTATTTTTTTAAATTCATCATACATACTTTCATAAAATGAATATTCGTGTGAGAAAAAGCCTTGTCTTTTTTCAGTCATTTTCATTAGTCTTACAAATTCTGGTAGTTCATCTTTATTACCTATTTTTGTCGTAACACCATATTTGTCTGCAATCTTTATCCATCTGTTTACACTTTTACTGTAGTTTTTTCTTAGTGTTTCAACACTTGGACTTAAGTCTATTCTAAATGTGAAACGTGGTTGCATATTTTCAAAATATAAGTTTAGTTTTTTATGTTTAAAACCAAGTTCTTTTAGGGTATTAACTAATTCATAGTTATTTTCCCCTTCTATGACATTAGCATTCTCATCGATCGTATGTAGTTTTATATCCGGATCTATTCGAAAGAATATGGCTTTGTTTCTTTTTGAATAAGCTGCTATTTCTTTTGTTAATTTATTTAATAAGTCCTTGTTTGTATAATCTATAGTATAGCCACGTGGAATGTAATAATATTTATAACCAAGTGGTAATTTTTTTTCCAATAGTAAAGCTGTTGCGACTAGTTTATTTTTGTCTTTTAATCCGACATAGTGTGGTGTTAACCCTCTTTTTCTAGAAACAACTCCCCATTCGTATGATTTTAGAAAATGTGAATTGATGTGATTAATTACAAACTTTGTATATTCTTCTCTCTCTATATTTTCAATAAATTCCATTGCTATCAACCCGTTTCTTATTGTTTATTTAAGTATATAAAATGTAGAATAAAAAGTCAAATTTACAAAATAAAAACGTTGATTTCTCAACGTTAAATTACTTATGGTCGGGAAGACAGGATTTGAACCTGCAACCCCTTGGTCCCAAACCAAGTGCTCTACCAAGTTGAGCCACTTCCCGATATTATGGTGCGCCCGAAGGGATTCGAACCCCTGACCTTTTGGTTCGTAGCCAAACACTCTATCCAACTGAGCTACGAGCGCATAACCCTCGGACTATTTTTCGAAAGTTAAACACGTCTCGTGAATATATAAAAAAATGGTGGCTCCAGCGGGAATCGAACCAGCGACACAGGGATTTTCAGTCCCTTGCTCTACCGACTGAGCTATGAAGCCAAAAATAATGGCGGTCTCAACGGGACTCGAACCCGCGATCTTCTGCGTGACAGGCAGACGTGTTAACCAGCTGCACCATGAGACCAAATTGGTTGCGGGAGAAGGATTTGAACCTACGACCTTCGGGTTATGAGCCCGACGAGCTACCGAGCTGCTCCATCCCGCGATATTATAATGGCGGAGGAAAAGGGATTCGAACCCCTGCGCCGCTTGCACGACCTCCCGGTTTTCAAGACCGGTCCCTTCAACCAGACTTGGGTATTCCTCCACTCGTTGTTCTATTTCGAACGACAAATTGATTATACCATAGTATTTTGATGTGTGTCAACAAATTTTATGTATTTATTACTTTTTTTATTACACACTTTTAGAAAAAAATCGGACCAATGGCCCGTTTTATACTTTATGGTGCCTAAGGCCGGACTTGAACCGGCACGAGGGTTGATTCTCGCAGGATTTTAAGTCCTGTGCGTCTACCAATTCCGCCACTCAGGCACTGGTGACCTGTATGAGATTCGAACTCATGACCCTTTGATTAAAAGTCAAATGCTCTACCGACTGAGCTAACAGATCATATAATATAAATGGCTGCCTCGGTTAGATTCGAACTAACGCATGTCAGAGTCAAAGTCTGATGCCTTACCACTTGGCTACGAGGCAAACTTAAGTGGTGGAGAGAGATGGATTCGAACCATCGAACTCAATGAGAACAGATTTACAGTCTGTCGCGTTTAGCCTCTTCGCTACCCCTCCACATTAATAAGTAAGCTCATTTATATTACCAAAGCTTACTTACTTTGTAAATAGGTTTTTAATAAAATTTTAAAATTTCTTAAAATTACTCAATATCGCCACCAATATTTCTTAATTTAGTAACAATGTTATCATATCCTCTATAAATATGATAAGCATCATGGATAATTGTTTCACCATCAGCCATAAGACCTGCAATGATAAGACCTGCACCACATCTTAAATCTGTGGCCGTAACTTCAGTTCCATGAAGCTTACAAGGACCAACAATAGTAGCTTTTGCATCACCAACAGTAATATTAGCGCCCATCTTATTTAATTCGAAACAATGCTTAAAGCGCTTTGGATAAATCGTTTCATTAACATTTGATTCACCATTAGCCACACATAATAAAGGCGTAATAGGTTGTTGCAAATCAGTCGCAAAACCAGGGAAAGTCTGAGTTTGAATATCAATCGACTTTAAATTCTTAGCACCATATACTTCAACAAAATCGCTACCAACATTCATCTCAACGCCCATTTCCTCAAGCTTAGACAATAAAGCCTCCAAGTGTTGAGGAATTACATTCTTAACAGTAACACCATCACCCATGGCAGCAGCCATACAAATATAAGTGCCTGCTTCAATGCGATCTGGAATAATATCATGGATACAACCTTTTAAACGCTTAACACCATCAATAATCAAATCACTAGTACCAGCACCACGAATTTCAGCACCCATCTTATTTAACATACTTGATAAGTCAATAATTTCAGGTTCTTTAGCAGCATTTCTAATAATTGTTCTACCCTTTGCGAAAACAGCAGCCAGCATAATATTGATAGTTGCACCAACAGAAGCAATATCTAAATAAATTTCATTACCAATAAGTTCATCCGCAAAAATCTCAATATTATCACCATCAGTCTTAACTGTTGCACCAAGTGATTCAAAACCCTTTAAATGTAAATCGATTGGACGAGGACCTAAATTACAACCTCCTGGATAAAGCATCTTAACATGCTTAAATCTACCAAGCAAAGCACCCATAAAATAATAAGACGCTCTTAACTTTCTAACCTCATCACCATCTAAAACAACATTCTCAATCTCTGTAGGATCGATAGTGAAGTTATCTTCATTCATCACTACCTTAATATTTAATCTTCTTAAAATAGTAACGAGCGCATTAATATCCTCAATCTCAGGAATATCATAAAGCTTAACAACTTCACTTGCCAAAACAACCGCAGGAAGAATCGCAACAGTAGCATTCTTACTAGAAGAAATAGTTACCTCACCCTTAAGCCTATTTCCACCTCTAATTTTTATAAAATCATTCATCGATAATATTTTACCTAAAAAATAAAAAACTATCTACATAGATAGATAGTTTCCTAAATCAAATTTCAAATTAGATTATTGCTTAGTAGCCCAAGTTGCATCACCAAACTTAACACAAACCCAAGCATTATCGGCTAACTTAACCCAAACATTCTTATCACTGTCTTCCTTAGATTCGCTAGCTGTAAATACAGTACCTGCAGCCATAAATGCTACACCACCATCATCACTAGCAACCTTCTTTACATCATCGGATAAATCAGCAAATTTAGTTTGTGAATTTGAAGTACCAGCACCCGTTCTAATTCTAACTGTAGCTGTCATCTTATAAGTTGCACTCTCGCCAGTTGGCACGGTTGTAGTTGTATTAGCACTATTAATTTGATTTTGAAGTTCAATAATCTTGTTATTTAATTCTGTCTCAGTATTTTGTGCCTTAGTAACATAAGCATCATACTCAGTCTTTAATGTTGTATAAGCCTTGTTCTTACTAATACCCCAGAACATACCAAATACTGCAAGGATTAATAAAATAACCATAACAGCTGCAATCAACACAATACCAGACTTCTTTACTGTACGACCTTCATCTTCATAATAATCTTCTTCATCATCATATTCAGGTTCATTATATGAAGGGATATCATCATTCATCTTAAAAACAGAACGATCAATATCATCATCATTAACCTTAATTGAAGAAAAATCAGGAATATCTACAGTATCATCACTTTCATATGGGTTTCTTTCGTTCATAATATTTTCCTCCTATAAACTATTCATCAACTTCTATAATTCGATATCCATCATACTCACCAGTCAACAACTTAGCCTGGTTAGCAATTTCGAAGATATCAGTTAATATTTTACCATCAGAATTAACATGTTCCTTAAAAGTATCAACAATCATTTGCTTTTCATCAACATTGACAAAATATTCATGGCTCATCATCACATCAACAAATTGTCTTAAACCTTCTAAGTCTGTGAACACTAAACGATGTAAAATAATAATCTTTTGGCCTTCTTCATAATCAGATGCGAACGATTCTTTTAATTCATAAACACCCTTTATAAAGCCATTACTTAAATAAGGATATAACGCAACAATCGAATCATAAATCTTTTTATTTAATTCATTAATTCTTTCTTGCTTATTCTTAAAGTCATCAACCTCATATTCATTGTTAGTAAACTCATCAAACAATTCACCAACATAATCAGTCTCTTTATTAGAACCTAAATCAAAATCAGCCTCATCTTCATCAGAATCCTCATCGCTTTTATCTATGCCTAGGTCAAATTCCCCTTGTTCTAAGATATCTAAGCCAGGATTTGGAATATATAATTCTTCCAAAGAGCGATTATTGTATTCCTCAAGATAATCATTTTCAACTATCTCAGGAGCATCTTCTTTGTCTTCACTAGGACACAAGGTGTTACATGATTCAATAAGTTCAGAAAGACTTCTCATTCCTGGAACATCATCTTCTTGTAAACTAATTTGATCATCATCCTTTAATTCACTTAAAAACGAAGAAATTGAACCTTGTTCATCTACATTAACATCATCAAACAAGTAATCATCTTCTTTTTCCTCATCTGTATGATCCGCGTAATTACTTAACTTTTCAGACAAAGGTACATCATCAAACAACGAAATCTCATCACCATCATAAGAGAACTCTTCATCGATATTTTCATCCTTAGTGGCCTCTAAAATACCTTCATCCATACTTAACGCATCAAGAACACCCAACATATCCTCAGAGAACTTTGGCTCCTCAATAACAGGCTCACAAGGTGGAATAATATCCTTCAATCTACCAACAATACTATCAACATCATTGCCAATATCAATAGTTGGCTCCTCAATACGCTTTTCAATAACGATTGGTTTAGACTCCTTATTCCAATCCTCATCTATAACCTCAGTTATTGGAGGCAATATCTTTTCTATTCTATCAACAATACTATCAATATCACTTCCAATATCATTTGTAGGTTCCTCAATTCTAGGTTCTACAATAATTGGCTTTGATACTTTATTCCATTCTTCATTAATAGTTTCAGTTATCGGTGGAAGAATCTTTTCAATTCTTTCTACAATACTATCAACATCATTACCAATATCAATA
>OIYO01001083.1_pt1 | contig 16894 bp, 12 predicted proteins | sample 1588191 | NCBI WGS metagenome assembly OIYO01 (sample SAMN03283275) | human gut metagenome | biome: human-associated habitat; material: feces | host: Homo sapiens | place: Peru | collected 2012 | reverse complement strand
CGCCCGGCAATTTCTGCACCCTTTGTCGTATTTTGCAAGTCAGAGTGCCCATTGCATCCCTTGAAACCGTGCAAAAACAGTGCAGAAACCGTGCACTTACTCTGGGACAAATAAAAAATGATGATTTTGATCCATGACTTGGTGGCGATTTGAGTGACCACAAAGGTAAATTTGATACACGGAAAGAAGAATGCCCACTCGTCTGAGAAGTTCTCAGGGGAATGGGCATTTCTGTATAATGGCATTTTGTATATGTCACTTGCCACTTTTAGCATAAAGGTTGCCATTTTGGGAAAAAGTTTCTGCTTTTTTATATGGCAAGTTTCCGCACTTTCCGCATTACTTTCCACACTTTCCGTACAACTCCGTGGTGCTGTCTGCGGTCTCTGGCGGCTGCTTTTCTCCACAAAGCATGACCTTGGCAGAGAAAACGCCATTCTGATGGGTAAATGTGCTTGCACCGCCGGTCTTTTCTGCAATATGCTGGACAGACTGGATGCCGATCCCGTTTTCCTTTCGCTTGGACGAGCGGAAGAGCCCGCTTTTTTCGTTGACTTCACCGTCAAATGCGTTTTCCACTTCGACCAAAAGAAGCCGCTCGGCATGGACATACGCGGTGATCTCGATCTTCCGCCGGGCGGGTGCGGTGCGCAGGCTGGCTTCGAATGCGTTTTCCAGAAGATTAGACAGCACCAGACACAGATCGATCTCGTCCACAGGAAGCACCTGTGGTAAGTCGAGTTTGGCACAAAAGGGAACACCCTCACGTTTTGCAAGGGCACAATAATAGCCGACAACACTATCTGCCGCACGGTTTTCGCAGAAATTCATATCCAGATCCGGGATCCGGGCGGCAGTTTTTGCAAGGTAGGCTTTCAGGCCGTCCAGATCTCCTGTTTCTGCCAGTGCGGAGATCTGATTCAGCTGGTGGCGCATATCGTGCCGCGCCTGCCGGGCTTCATCAATGGCGGTTTTCAGGCTTTCATAGCGCTGCTGCTGCATGGAAAGAAACTGGTTTTTCTGCTGCAATCTCGCATTCCGGTTAAGGCTGTTTGCCATCAGCAGAAAGATCGCATTGAACATGAACATCAGAAACAAAAGCGCGATGCTCATAACGATGTAGACCTGCAAGACCCGCCCTGTCCGGAGCGTTATCTGGTAGCGCGGGGTTATAAAAAGGTTCAGCAGGATGAACACCAGCGGCAGTATCCAGAACACATACCACGTCTGCGCAAAATTGTCATCCTCCACCATTGCGCGTACTGCGTGGGTGGCGGGATAATAGGCTGCGGCAGTGATCAGCCAGCAGACCGCATTATAAAAGATGCAGGCGCCAAAGCAGAACCACGGCTTGTCCGGCGGCAGCTGCATCCGGATCACGATTGCCGTGCCGACGGCCCGGGACAAGCTATTCAGGCACGCAAATACCGCGCAGACCGCCAGCGCGATGGTTCCGGATTTCCAGAGAGAGAGCCGCAGCGTTTTGAGATACAGGAAAATTGTCACAATCGTTATGAGCAGCAAGGGGAACGCGGTCGAGAGACCGAAATGATAGCAAAACAGCCCGCCGCCAAGGCAAAGCCCGAACAGCAGCGGCACCGCCTTTGCTGCAAGCCTTGCGGGAGACTGCTTCAGATAGGAGCGCACCGGAAAATACGCGAGCAGCAGGCCGGGAAACACAACGGTAAGCTCCAGGAGCGGGCGCAGAATGTCCTTCAACCCACACGCCCCCTTTGCAGCAGAAATTCCATAAAGGCCTGCCGGGCAGCTTTCAAAAGCTCCTGACTGACATAGACGCGGCTGCCGTCCGTCATACAGAAGGCGGCATCCTGAAAATCGGCAGCATTCTCCATATTGATGATCGTACCGCGGCCACAAACAAAAAAGCGCGGGTCCTTTTTGAGCGGCTCTGTGAACGCCTTGAAACTCTGGCGCGTAGCAAGCGTTTTGCCGGCAGTGGTGCGGATATTGATGATGTGGGCGAAATGCTCGGCGGATATGATATCACGATAGCGCAAACGGATGTCGCTGCCATCCACCTTCACCGTCAAAACCGGCTCCGGGCGGGGGAGTTTTGCGAGCATTTCATCCAACAGACCGGACAGCTCGGCCTCTGAAAAGGGTTTGACCAAATAATGAAATGCCCGCACCTGAAACCCCTCGAGTGCGTGGTCTGTCGAGGTGGTGGTAAAAACCAGAAGGCAGTCTGCATCGATTTTCCGAAGTTCCCTTGCCGCATCCATGCCGCTTAAACCATTCATGTAAATATCCAGAAATGCGGCGGTAAAGCGCTGCTCTTTTTCTGCCGCCAGAAAAGCTTCTCCGCTGTCAAATTCTAAAAGCTCTGCTTCTGTACCGCGCTGGCGCAGCTGCCGTGCCAAGCGCTCCTTCAGCAGCGTGCGCTCCGTACCAAGGTCATCGACGATCGCAAATCTCATGCTGTACCAAGAAGCTATTGTTATAGCTTCCAACCTCCTTTATAAACTCTTTCATCCTGATTATAGCACAGTTGCCCGGTTCTGTCGCAGCAGAAAACGGGATTTCGTGACGGAAAAGGGGCTTTCGTGCCAGATGGCTTGAAAAGACCATGCCTGTCCGTATACTGGAAACAGAGAACGCTAACGACGGCGCAAGAGAAAGGAGGCACGCTGTGTACCGAATTGCCGTGCTGACAAGCAGCAGGGCGCAGGAAGCTTTTTTGGCAGAGCAGATCTCGCGGTTCTGCGCCGAACATTGCTTGTTCCCGAAAATGGACTGTTACCACGATCAGGAAAGCTTTTTTGAAGCTGCACGCAACGAGCCGCTGACAAATGCCGTGATCGCCCTGCCGGGGGTCGACGGATTGAATGCAGTAGAGCATCTGCGCGCGCTTTGTCCTCAGACACGCATTATCTGGTGCAGCGATCTGGATTTTTCGCTCCATGCCTTCCGGCTGCGTGCAGACTACTTTCTGCTGGAGCCAGTGACCGAAGCCGCTTTGCGGCAGGGTTTTTGCATCTGGCTGGATCAAAAAAATCCGGCAGAGCAGCGCCGACCTGACCGCAACGAACACAACAAGGAGAACGGTTTATGAAAAAGAGAAACATCGTCCATTCTGCGTTAAGCCTGTCGCTGACCGCAGCATTGTGCCTGTCCATGGCTGCCTGCGGCGGAACACAGACGCCGGCAGACAGTGCTGCCGCTTCGCAGCCCGCTGCCCCGTCCGCTGCGGTACAGCCCTCTTCAGCGGAACAAGCCTCTGCGGCGCTGCCGGTAAAGGCTCTGAACCCCAAGCAGGTAGAGGAAAACCCCTACATGGCCAAGAGCGATGCAAACATTCATCACGACGGCTACAACACAGATTCAACGGATGAGATCCTGCCGCTTGCGATCTATCCCGAGATCAACGTTTCCTATGAGACAACGAATGCAAATGCTTCTCCCGCTATCTATTTTGACAGCTACGGCCATGCCGTTGTGCCGCTGCTGGGCGGCATCGCCATCCGAGACCTGAACGCCGAAGAAACAAAAACGCTCGGCTATTTCTCGCCAAAGAAGCATGACGGCGGCGGTTACGTTATCCAGAGCTCCTATACCTTCATGGACGCGTCCAACCGCATCGTCTGCCCCACAAGCAACAACCATGTGCTGATGCTCCGTGCAACAGATGAAAACGGCAATGTGCTGCCCGAATTTGAGAAGGTGCTGGACATTGATATCAAGGCTGCTGCCGAAGCTGCGCTTGGAAAAGAGCTGACGCAGAATCTTTTGTCCGTGGTCTTTGACTATGACGGAAACCTCTGGTTTGCAACGGGAGGCTTCCGCATTTATCCGCAGCGCCAGCAGCAGGGCGTCATCGGCTATATTGCCCGCTCGGCCATTGATGCGATCCTGAACGGCGAGCAGACAGACCTTTCAAAGGCTGTTTTTGTCCACGAACTGACCCCCGGCGAGGGCGCTGAAAACGGCATCGCCGCCTCCAAGGAGGGTGCGGTGGTCCTGACCAACCAGAACTGCTATCTTCTGCGCGCAAAAGAAGGCGTAGACGTTGTGTGGTGCACGCCCTATGAGAGCGCGGGTGCAAAGGTGAGCGGCGAAGGCGATAAGACCACCGGCGGCGGTCTTGCATGGGGCGGCGGCTGCTCTCCCACACTGACACCGAACCTTGTGCTGTTCACCGACAATCAGGATATCGTAAACCTTCTTGCGCTCGATATGAAGACCGGCGAGGTCGTGGCAAGCGCCCCGGTGCTGGATGACCTGCCCGAGGGCTATCAGGTAGCCGTTGAGAACTCTGCCATCGTCTATGACGACGGCAATGGCACCGTCAGCACCATCGTCTGCAACTGGTTCGGTGCGGGCAATGCAGGTCTGGCTGATCCCAACAACGACTCCTCCATCCAGAGCTACGCCAATATTTACGACCAGAACTGGCTCATGAAGGGCAACATCATGATCGCCCCCGGCATCGAGCGCGTGGACACCGTAAAGACCGCAAACGGCTACGAGATGAAGAGCATCTGGAGCCGGAACGACCTGAGCGACACTTCCATCCTGAAGCTTTCCACCGCAACGGGCTATATCTACGGCTATGTGCAGGATGTGACCACCGGGATGTGGCAGTACATCATTCTGGATTTTGAAACTGGCGAGACTGTTTTCACGATGGATGTTTCCAACAAGTACGGCTATAACAACATGGCCATTGGAATGTATGCCGGCAACAGCGGCAATGCGCTCTACTGCCCGACAGGCTATCTGGAACTGCTTCGTTTGCAGGACCGTTTCGTTTATCTGCCCGAAATGCCCTACCGCAAGGTCGATCTTGATCAGGCAGCAAGAAATGTCCTCTCGCAGGAACAGTTTGCGCAGGACGGCGGCGAAGGCACCGTTGCAAGCTGGCGCAACACTGTGACCGTCCGCAACGTACATCCCAACACCACGGTAGCTTTCCGCATGAATAACCTGTCCGGCAGCACCTCCGGTCTGACCCTCTACGCCTATGGCGTGGACGGCAAGCTGGCAAAGGTCGATCCTGTACTGTGGTCGATCACAGACGAGGACGGCAAGGCTGTAACGGAACTTACCGCCGGTACGCTCTATGAGCTGCGCGTGACCGTCGCCGATGGCGGCGCTCTTGACCTGAGCGAGACGGAAAAGGAAATCAGGCTCTCCGTTGTACTCGGAAAATAAACATAAAACGCCCGCCCACCGTGTCCAAATCTCCACGGTGAGCGGGCGTTCCGCTTCCTTTTGAAGGCAGACCGCAAAGCCGATCAAAATCAAAAGCAGGTTCAAAAGCTGGGAAACCAGCGTGGCGATGGCAGCACCGGTAACGCCCATAGCGGGGGCACCCAGCTTTCCGAAGATGAGCAGATAGTTCAGCCCGATGTTCGCCGCTACCGCGCCAAAACTTGCCCAAAAGGGGACAGCGGCGTGTTCCTTGCAGCGCAGCCATGCGGACAGGACGGTGCTGACCGCCATGGGCAGATAAGAGAACGCCACGATGCGGAAGTACCCCGCCCCCACACGGAGGATGGCGTCATCTGCCGTATAAAGTCCCAAGACCTGCGCCGGGAAGCCCCCTGCCGTCAGCAGAAACAGTGCTGCCAACACACCCCCGCAGACAAGGCTTACATCCAAACTGCGCCACGCCTCGGTGTGCTCCTCCGCACCCAGAAACTGTGCGATCAGAATACCGGCAACCGTGCCGACTGCGCCGGACATCACGGAGAAAATAAGAGTGAAGTTACTGCACAGTCCCACGGCTGCAATACCGGCTTCGCCCAGCTGCCCAATCATGATCTGATCCACGATAGAAAAGGAGGCTTGCAGCATTCCCTGTAAGGTGACCGGAATGGCGATTTTGCAAAGGGTCCTCATAAAGTCTGACATGGCAGCCTCCTTGTGCTTTCCCGTTCCACCAGCTCCACCGGCAGAACGATGCCGGTGGAGCTGGGGGTGCCGTCCCGCAGGGCTTCAAGGCGGCGGATGGCAGTCCTTGCCCGGAGCGCCGCATCCTGATGAATGGTGGTCAGAGCGGGAACGCTTTCTCGGCTTGCCAGTGTATCATCAAAGCCAATGATCTGCACATCCTCCGGGACGCGGATGCCCTGTCCCTGCAAAAATCGCATAAATTCCAGCGCATAGTGGTCGGACACCGCAAATACCGCCGTGATTTTTTCAGAAAAAAGGCGGAGAAGGTTCTCACTGTAAAACGCCATTCTCTCCCTTGCCGCAGCAGGGACCTGCCAGAATAAAGTTTCTCCCGGCGCAAAGGCGCTGCGGAAACCGTCTATCCGCTCCTTGTCCATTATACCGTTTTTATCAGTACATTCCACCGCTTTATGCGGTCACATGGGTGGCATTCTCTTTCACCGAATTGATCGTATCCATCAGTTCACTGCCTGTTTTGCCATCAAACAGGCGGGTAAACAGGATGGGTTGGTCAAAGGGTGGCTTCATCAACACCGCTTTGCTTTCCACATAACCGTTCTGCTCGATGTAATGAATGACCTTTTGAACAAATGCGATCTGCTTTGCATTTAGCGATTCGTCATTGATAAATTTTGAAAATGCCTGCATGGCAGCATCGTGGTCCAGCTTTGCCACTTTACGCACCAGCAGACCAAAGGGCGTATCCCGAAACTCCCGTACATAGTCCTCTTTGCTGCCCAGCTCACAGGTGAAGATATGTTCCAGCTCGGTGTAGTCGCCCCGGGAAAGCGGAATGTTCTGGGTCAACTTGTGGATGGCCAGCGTATCGCTGCGGTGCTCCATGATGTAGCGGTTCACACGTTCCCGGTACTCGCCGAAATCATAGCCGGAATCCAGCGCTTTACCCTCGGTCTGTTCCAGTACCGGGTCGGCAAGGGCCGTGTAGACAGGTTTTTGCCCTTCTACACCGTCCACCAGAAACTTGATGAGTTCCCGCAGTTCCTGCCGCATTTCCTCAAAGCGGAGCAGATCATGCGAGGTCAAAAATTCGTCCGTCTGCACCTCCCGAATGAGGGGCAGCTTTGCCTGCACCTGCGGGATGGTAGCCTTCCCTTCCAGCATTGCCGCTGTGCTGCGCAGCTGTTTCTGGGCGCGGCTCAGCCCCGGCAGGCCTTCCAGCTCACAGAGCAGCAAGCCATACACAAAGTTATCGAATCGCTTGGCGGCCTCGTCCTTATCGTCCAGCGAGATGAGCGGTGCCACCTCTTTCATCAAGGTGCCTTTGTCCGTTTCGGTCAGGCTGACAAAGGCTTCCGGCTTTTGATAGTGTTCCACGGCCTGTCGGTGCAGCCGCACGGATACCAGCTCCGGGTTCAGCGCTCCCACCTCGGCACGGCAGGTTTCCGTTAAGATCTTGCGCCAGTTCTGGTAGCTTTCGTCCCCATAGGCTCCATCCTGCAGCGCGGCGGCGATCCGCACCTGCTTGCAGAAAATGCTCTCGGACAGACTCTTGGTGTCCGCGCTCTCGTAGCCGTTGGGTTTCTGACGGAAAAATTCAAAGTTGCCGCAGTAGTCGAAGATCAGAAACCGCCGTTTGCCCGTATACTCGCCGTCGATGGCATCCACGCAGGCAAGGGACGGGCAGAGCCGCGTACCACGGCCGATCATCTGCCAGAACTTCGTTTTGCTGCGCACTTTTTTGAAAAATACCAGATTCACGCACTCCGGCACATCAATGCCCGTGTCCATCATATCCACTGAGACCGCAATAAACGGCGGCTTGTCCGGCTGCTTGAAGTCGTCAATGATGGACTGTGCATAGGCGTCGTCGCAGACCACCCGCTGGATGAATCCCGGGTACTGGGTCTCCAGCTGCGGGTAGAGCTTGCCAAAGCGCTCCCGGATAAACTCCGCATGGCGCTTGTTCTGGGCAAAGATAATGGTCTTGCCGATGCGGTCACCGCCTGCCGTCCGAATGCCCCGTTCCATCAGGTCTTGCAGCACCGTGTCCACGGTGTTGGCGTTGAAGATGAACTTGTTCAGCTTTTCGGACGGGATGAAGGTGGGCAGGGTGTCGTCTTCGGCAAAATCGTCCTCGTAGCGGGCCTTATCCTCCGGTGAAAGCTGGTCGTAGTGGATACCCTCTTCTGTGAATTTCGTCTTGACCTCGTAGTTGTAGTAAGGCACCAGCACATGGTCGGTATAGACCGCCGTGTCGTAATCGTAGGCGTAGGTGGGGATGCCATGTTCCATCTCGAAAAAGTCGTAGGTGTTGCGGTCCACGTCGGTTTTCGGGGTGGCGGTCAGACCCACCAGAATCGCATCGAAATAATCAAAAATGGCACGGTATTTCTTGAAAATGCTGCGGTGGCTCTCGTCCACGATGATAATGTCAAAGTGGGCGGGCGAAAACAGCGGCACGCCATCCTTGGTCTTGGCGTTGTCGATGGCGTTGAGCATGGTGGGATAGGTGGAAAACACGATGCGCGCGGCCTTATCGTCTTTGGAGGAGCACAGGTTGCAAAGCGACTGGTCGGGCAGATACTTTTTGAAGTCGTCCTTTGCCTGCTTGACCAGCGCGGTGCGGTCGGCCAGAAAAAGCACGTTGGTCACATGACCGCCCCGGCTCAGCACATCGGTCAGGCTGGATGCGGTGCGGGTCTTGCCCGTGCCAGTAGCCATGACCAGCAGATTGCGCCGGAAGCCCTGCGCGATGTGGGCGCAGACAGCCCGGATGGCGTTTTTCTGGTAATAGCGGTCGGTGATTTTGTCGTCAATTTCGATGGTGTCCAGCGGCTTTTTCTCGGTGCGGCGGTTCATCAGTTTCTGTAAATCGTCCTTGCAGAACACCCCGCTCACAGCACGCTGCGGGCCGCTCTGCTCATCCCAGAAATAGGTGGTGTAGCCGTTGGTGGTAAACAGCATCGGACGGCGGCCGAATTTCTGCTCCAGACAGTCTGCATAAAGCTGAGCCTGCTTGCGCCCGATGTTGGGGTCTTTGGTGCTGCGCTTGGCTTCAATGACCGCCAGCGGCAAGCCGTCCTTGCCCATCAGCACATAGTCCGCATAGCCTTTCTGCCCCAGCACGCCGTTCATGTTGTCCACTTCGTACTCGGTGCGCACATCGGCGTCCGGCCCGGTGAATTTCCAGCCCATGGCCTTGAGGTCGATGTCGATGATCTTCCGCCGCGTTTCGGCTTCGGTCAGGTCGGCGGCGGTGAAACTGCGGCTCTGCTGGTTCTGCTGTTTGCTGGCTGTGTATGCCGCCGAAAGGCTCTCCACCTGCTTGCGCAAGGCTTCCAGTTCGGCATCCTTCTGGGTCAGTAAACTTTCCTGCTCCCGGATCTTCTTTTCGTCCAGTGTTACCTTTTCGCCGGGGATGGCTGTTTCGTCAAAGGAGCGCTCCACATAGTCCGTGCCGTAGCAGTAATCCACCCACTGGATGAAGTCGAACAGCCCCCGCAGGCTGAACACTGCATCCGCCGCCGACACACTATGCCCCGTATGTACCGCCAGATTGCCCGCCTTCACGATGCTGGGCAGCACGCTCCACACATTGCGGTCCACCGCGAACCGGAAGCTCGGCTCATGCAACAAGGATTGCAGGTTGTCCTTGTAGGGCATCGTGATGGTTTTGTCCGCCGCATACACCCACTTCACCGCCAGCTCCAACGCCTTCCGGCACCCCACCGCGCACATCGCCGGGGAGGTGGAGAACACTTTCTCGGCCTCGATGGCAGAATTAGCGAAGAGGGAATATTCGGGGCGGGTGGAGAGATAGGAGAAGTTGGACATAAAAATCAGCTCCTTTGCATTATACTCTGCGCATTACGCGAATGTCCTTGCGGCTAAAAACTCCCGTTACGTTCACTGTATTAACACATATCTGAGCATTTTCCAACAAGAGACTCTCGGAGACCATATTCCGTACATTCCATTTGATAAATATCTATCTTCAATTTCTCGCAAAGCCATATAATGAAATGCTTCATGTCCTCACCTATTTTTGTTCCCATATATACTTTTGATGGTTTGGTCAACCATTTTATGGTTCCTGTGTCACCCTTATTATCTGCTTCCTCAATCTGTAAAAGATTAAGTACTAATCGCCATTCTTTTTCATACGACCAATCTCTTAGTTTGTGAATCAAAATATAGTCAAACAGTGATTTGGGTAAGTGCTTCAAATCCATGTCTTTCATAAGTTCAAGGATATCTGGAAGTCTATCCTGATAATAAACCGGAAACAGCCGCTCTCGCAGAGTTGGATTATAATTAAATTTTAGTGTGTCATACTCCAGACAGATGCCTCTGTGACCATTTGCATAATGGTTCCACATTGGCAAATTATATGGTGTTTCTGAAAAGCACGCAATTCGATAATCGGATTTCACAATTTCGTTAAGACGTGCGTTTGATTCTTCAAGGTTTCTTCTTGCGTCCACTTGATATAATTCTATTGCAGTTTTCTTATTAGTGTCTGGAATACCTTGAAGTGACATTATATAGTCCATCATATCTTCCGACCAAGTATCGTCCTTCAATTTTTCATCAGGAATTTTACTGCCTGTTATATGCTCTAGTTTTGCCCTAAAATCCTGCATATCAAAATAATTGTTGATATTTTCGCTTTCCAACAACGAGCAAGAATCAAAAGGGTCGTTCAAATCGCGGATGTGTGGCATATAAATTTGACCCAGCAATTCACTTTGAACAAATTTTGCTTCACTTGCAGATCGATACCTGTAAAGATGTCGCGGAATATTTTCCTCTTTCAAATTTATGGCCTGTTGAACATCATCCTCGTTAGTACTCATATATAACTTCAGAAATTTGTCTTTCCAGTCCATAAAAATTCCGTCCTTTCACCCAAAATATTCCTGCATCAACGCCTTTTTCATCAATTCCAGCTTTTCAAGGCTCTGCTGTACGGTCCGCTTCTGCTGGTCTACGCGCTCTACAAAGGCGGCAAACTGGTTTTGAAGAGAAAGCGGAGGTACCTGGATTTTCATTTGTCGAATAATTCCGAGATTTAAAATCCCCATTGTTCCGCCATGTGTATTGGTATCCATTGACGCTTTTAAAGCATCTGATTCAAAATAATACTTGAAATAAATTGGGGTCACCTTATTTTTATTAAGTGTTATCTTCATCAAGCGAGGATTTATAATGCCCGCTTCGTAGTTGTCCGGCATTATCAGCGCTTTTCCATAAGTGCCAACTAAGCTGATTAAAATATCGCCTGCCTGTACTGCGCAATTTTTTAGTTCCTTATATTTTTCCTCATCAATATAATAGTCACCAAATGAAGCGTCCCCGCATATAACTTGTTCCTGACCATAAATTTTATAGCCGGATTTAACATAAAATTCTTTCTTTAACGCTGAACCAAACGGGCCAGCCTTTAAAGCATTTTTCTCTTGCGCTGCAATATCTTCTATTTTGGAAACAATCCACTTCATAGGATTGTTTATAGGGTCCCCAAACATCTCCACAAACCGTGCCTTTACCAGCTCGTCCAGTTTGAAAAGCTGTTGCTTGCGAAGAGAAATCAACATATTCAATTCGTTTAGAATTGTAATGATTTCTCGGCGTTCTTTTTCGTCAACTAACTGAATATCTAAATTATCAATATGTTCATTCTTAATATTGTTGATATTAGCACCCGCAGACAGCGCAGAGATTTTTCGACGATAAACAGGGCTGTTAAAGTAGTGTTCCAAATATTCCGAATACTCAGGTTGGGGCCTTACAACTTTACAAAACGCTCCAAAGGTCATTGGATTTTTGACTGAATCCACGAATGCCGCTTTACCAACTAGTTCTTTGCTTCCACTTGATGCACAAATCAAAATATCGCCCGTCTGTAAATACTGTTGTTCTGCTACTTTTGACTTTGACACATAAACAACATCATCTAAAATCAATTTGCCATCTTTTATGTTATTTGCGCGCAACAATACAACGCTATCTTCATCGAGGTTATCGTGCAAATCTTCAGGATGATACGACACTCCTCTTATTTGCATCGCAATATCTTTGACTTTCACCATCACACCATCTCCTCCCACACCTGCATATTATTCCGATTTTTCGTCATCTTTTTCCGTTGCCACGCTCTCAATCATTCCGGCAACCGTCTGCCCCAGTAGCATGGTACTTGCATTCTCGGCAGTGACCACCGGGCGGCCAGTCTTGGACTCGATCTCTTTCCGGGCATTTCCGGCCACTGCGCCGCCCTGTTTGGCAACGATACGGTTTTCTTCCAGACCATGTGGGTTCTGGGCATTTGTCAGCTCCGTTGTGGTGGCTTCTGCCAGCATATTCAAGGCCAGTTCCAGGGTACTCATGTTGTCGCGCAAGTTTTCCTTTTTCAGCCCTTTGAGGTTTTTATATTGCCGTGTGTTCATACCAGACCATGCCTTGGTCACCTCGTCCGTCAGAATGGCATACTCCTGCCCCTCTTTCACGCCGTGCACCTTCCATGCATTGGTCAGCTCTTTTCGGGCGCGGATGGTTTGCAGCCGCTGGTTGATCCATTCCGGGGAATAGCCTTTTTGGGCGTAGGTATCGAGTGCGCGCTCGATGGTCAGTTCCGGGTCAATGATCTCCTCAATGCGTTCCCGGCCGACCATCGCCAGCCACATCTTGAACGGTTCTGCCTTTTTGGACGGCACCGACTGAATGATGCGCAGGAGCTGTTCCGTGTTGGCAACGTCGGTCAAACGGCGTTTTCCGTCTGTCGCTTTCATTTTCAACTGGTGACAATTTGTCACCAGTTCACTGCCCTCAGCTTTCAAGCGTTGCTTCAACTTATTCCAATATTTTCGCCCGGTGTTGTAATCTCCGCTTTCTGTTAAAACCGTCACAACATCAACAATGGAGAAGTACCATTCTTCCTGCGTTTCATCCCATGCAGTACGAATCGGTCGGTCCTCAAACATTTGCAGTTTATTATTTTCTGTCATCGCATTTTCCTCCGTCATACCATTTCTTCCAGTTCTGCCAAACCCTTGGTGATCTCCATTTCCAGCTCATGCAGGTCGGCCAGAATTTCCGTGGTCGAGGGGTACTCCACCGGCACATACTCGGTCTCTTTGTACTTATTGATGGATAAATCGTATCCATTGGCGGCAATTTCTTCTTTGGGCACAAAGAAGCTCTGCTCGGTGCGCTTGCGGTCAGTTTCGGCGTCGAGGTTATGGAACCGGGCGATGATGTCCGGGATGTCGTTTTCCTTCACCTCGGTGCGCTTGTCGTCCAGCGAGAAGCCGTCGGCTTTCATATCGTAGAACCACACCTTATCGGTGCCGCCCGCGCCGGTCTTGGTAAACACAAGCACCGCTGTGGACACGCCTGCGTAGGGCTTGAACACGCCGGAGGGCATGGAAATGACCGCCCGCAGCTGGTGGTTTTCAATCAGTTCTTTTCGGATGCTCTGGTGCGCCTTGCTGGAACCGAACAGCACGCCGTCCGGCACGATGCAGGCGCAGCGTCCGCCGGTTTTGAGCATTCGCAGGAAGAGTGCAAGGAAAAGCAATTCTGTCTTTTTGGTGTTGGTGACGGCCTTCAGGTCGTCGTTGATGCTCTCGGCATCCACAGTGCCCTTGAACGGCGGGTTCGCAAGGCAAACGGTATACTTGCTACAAATGGAATTTTGCTTCGACACGCTGTCCTTGTAGTCGATTTCCGGATTCGTAATGGAGTGGAGCATCAGGTTCATGGCCGAAATGCGCAGCATGGTGCGGTCCGTGTCAAAGCCGGTGAACATCGGGCCGGCAAAATGCTGCCACTGCTCCGAGGTCATGCTGTCCTCGTAGTGGGCGCGGAGGTACTGCGCACTAGACACCAGAAAGCCCGCCGTGCCGCAGGCGGGGTCGCAGATAAAGTCGTCCGGCGTGGGCTGCACCAGCTCCACCATCATGTCACGGATGTGCTTGGGCGTGCGGAACTGGCCGTTTTTCCCTGCAATTGCCAGCTTGCCCAGCATATACTCATACAGGTCGCCCTGCATATCAAGGTCGGCAATGTCGTGGGTGTAAAGATCCTCCAGCCCGGTGATGATCTTTTGCAGCACCTGCGGCGTGGGGATCAGGAACATGGCATCGTCCATGTACCGCGCAAAGGCGGTGTTGCCCTCGTCCGGGCGGGTGGGGTCGTCTGCGATCTCCACCAGCTCGCCGTTTGCGTCAAAGTCCGGCAGACGGCCATACTTCATCTTTTTGATGGCCGGGAACACCCGTTGCTGCATGGTCAGGAAAATCTCGCGGGAGTCCTTGTCCTTGAAGCGGCTCCACCGCATAGACTGCCCTGCCGCGCTGGCCGGGAAGATGTGCCCCATCTTTTCGCCCGCCATGTTCTCAAAATCTTCGGTGGCAAGCTCTTTCTCGTCCAGTGACCGGATGAACATGAGATAGGTCAGCTGTTCAATGACGGTCAGCGGATTGGTGATACCGCCTGCCCAGATGTCCGTCCAGATCTTGTCTACCTTATTTTTAATGGCTCCTGTTACCATGCGTTCCTCCTGAATGTTTGCCAATCGCAAACGCTTTGCATCTTGAATTTTTGGTGATAATACCACAATTTTATTATAGCAGTGTACGGTTGTATTTTCAATGTAGAGTGTTTAGCAGAAGTGCTTTCTTTAAAATGGCAAAGTGGATTTTATCTGCTTTGCCGTTTTTCTTTTTGTCCCCAATTGTGAAATTTTCAAAACTGTATTCAAAAAGGGCTCTTAAGATTCATATTGGTGTAAGAAGTTTTCCAAACAAAATTTGAAAATCAGGTTGCCAAACACCCGTTTTAGAATGTTATAGGTATAGGAGGTTGTTTGAAAAAGTGAAAAATTTCCGAATTTTCATAAGTCCCCATTTAAAAGCACCCCTTTAAGTTTGTATAGGGTGTAGGGACTACTTTCAGAAACGAACCCCTTTGCATTTTGGAAAGTCCACAACTTCTTACAAAACCACACTGTACCTTGACAACAACATGATCGGCTGCAAGCCACTATGCTTTTTCGGAGAAGTGCCGCCACGATAGGAGCGCACCAAGAAGAAGCCATACGCCGGAGGAAATCGGGCAGGAACAGCTTGCGGGCAGATCGACACCGAAGAAGAACCGGGCAAGCTGGCAGAGAGGACTTCGCAAAGTTTTGTCTGTCAGGTTGTTCGGCGCAAGAGTGCAGAGAGGTGCGGGTCGCCTGCGGCGACCTCAAAAGGCCACTGGCCTTTTGAAGCACCGACCGAGCCGACAGGCGAGACCAGCTCTTTGCGCAGGTCAAGGACGGCAGTCTTGCCCAGTGGATGTGATGCTGTGCGTCATATCCTACTGGGTATTATCTGGCGCATAGCCGGCGGCAGATTTGCAGCTTCGCTGCACTGCGTTGCCCCTACCCCGCGCACGGCGTTCTCTGCGTGACCCCCAGAAAGGAGAGATGGTCGCTGAAACTGACCCGACACAATGGCCGCGCCGGAAAGCACGGCACTTATAACCCAAAGCACAATGACCGCAGTTTTGAAATTGCCAACAGCGAGCATATCGATCCGGAACGTGTTCAGCAAAACATCTATTGGGATTGCTACAACGGCATCCGTTCTGCCTTGCAGCCCAAAGATGTGGATAGTCTGGCTGACACTTTTGAAGAAGTCGAAAAGCTCTACTACAAACTGCATTACACCAACTTCACCGAAAGACAGAATGAGCGCAACGCCAAAATCCGGCACACCGAGCGAAACCGCTCCACCGAAGATTTGCTTGCCAGCAAGAAAACCTGCCCCGAAGAAAGCATCTATCAGCTTGGGACGCTGGAGAGCCACGCTTTGCCCAAAGAACTTTTTCAAATCGCCACAGAATTTATGGATGAGTTCCATGAGCGTTTCGGCAAACACGTTCACATTCTGGATTGGGCCTTGCATCTGGATGAAGGTACGCCGCACATCCACGAACGCCATGTGTTTGACTGTGAAAATAAGTATGGAGAGATTGCTCCGCAGCAGGAAAAGGCATTGGAAGCACTGGGTTTTGAACTGCCAAAACCAGACAAGCCCTTTGGTCGCTACAACAATCGTAAGATCACATTTGATGCAGCCTGCCGCACGATGCTATTCGAGATTGCCAAACGCCACGGCTTGGAACTGGACGAAGTGCCGGAATACGGCGGACGGGCTTATCTGGAAAAGCGGGACTATATCATGGCAAAGCAAAAAGAGCAACTTGCTCAACAGAAAAAAGCCGTACAGGAACAGACCGCTCAGCTTGAAAATTTGAAACAAGAGAATGAGAAAGCACATCATCAGCAGGTTCGCCGTACAACCTATCAGTCCCTAACACTTCTGAGCAACGATAAAAAAATTCAAAAGCAGGAAAAACAGTTAAGTGAACTTTCTCAGAAGATTGAAGATACCGAGAACTTGTTGGATGAGATTTCTGCGGTTGCCTACGACAAAGCTGTGGCTGTTGTTTCAGAAAACGCTGTGAACGATGCTTTGAAAGCAAGCACAGAACAGGTCGATATATATTTGGACTGGCTGAAAGAGCCGGGGCGAACGGCAAGCAAGGAAACATTGGACTACACCACATATCAAATCACAACGCTGCGAAAAAATATTATTGCAGCAGTAAACAGGATTACCGCAAGATTGACAACTGTCCTTATAAAGCCGGAAATCAAAAAGCCTGCCATCGAGCAAATCAAAGAAAATACTCGTCCGTCTGTTCTGCAAAAGCTGCAGCAGCGGCAGGAAGAAATCGCACAGCGTGAGCAGACACGCACCAAGCCAAAGAAGCACAGTCATGGCATGGAACTGTAAAGGAGGAAAATCTTCAAGAACAACAATTTATTTGAAGTCGTAAAGCGGAATATCACTACTCGACAGGCCGCAGAAGCCTATGGTTTTCGTCCAAACCGCAGCAGCATGATTTGCTGTCCATTCCATGCAGACCGCAATCCCAGCATGAAAGTGGATTTTCGATTTCACTG
>OIYO01001082.1_pt1 | contig 16924 bp, 17 predicted proteins | sample 1588191 | NCBI WGS metagenome assembly OIYO01 (sample SAMN03283275) | human gut metagenome | biome: human-associated habitat; material: feces | host: Homo sapiens | place: Peru | collected 2012 | reverse complement strand
AGTTGAATCACTTTTTGTATATAGGTTTTGTTTCACATCTATTGTAACATAACATTTTAAATTTAAATAAGATAAATAAAAAAATATATTAAAATTTACTTGACTTGGAGTATACTCTAAGTTGTATAATATAAAATATATAAGGAGGGATGTGATAAAATGACAATAGCTCAAGTAAGTAAAAAGTATGATATTACGCCAGACACTTTAAGATATTATGAAAGAATAGGGCTTATACCCCCAGTTCCAAGAAATAAAAGTGGCATAAGAGAATATGATGAGTCATCATGCAGGTGGGTTGAATTTATTAAATGTATGAGAAATGCAGGTATGGAAATTGAAGCTTTAATTGAGTATGTTACATTATATAAAGAAGGAAAAAATACAGCTCTAGCAAGGAAAAATTTACTTATAGAGCAAAAAGAGAAATTGGAAAATAAATTAGAAGATATTACAAGCACAATTGATAGACTAAATTATAAAATAAAATTATACGATGAAATAATTAATGGAAAAAGAAAGGATTTTATGGAAGAACCATAAAAACTTTTGATTTATTAGGTTAATATAATTAGAGGAGAAAAATATGAGTTTAATTGAAAAAATAAATGATCCTAAAGATATAAAAGAAATGGATATCAAGGAATTAAATGATTTAGCAGGGGAAGTAAGAGAAATAATTATAAAAAAAGTAAGTAAAACAGGAGGTCATATGGGACCAAATTTAGGCTTTATTGAGCCTACAATTGCTATGCATTATGTTTTTAATTCACCAGTAGACAAAATTGTGTATGATGTTTCTCATCAATGCTATACTCATAAAATTCTTACTGGAAGAAAAGATAATTTTATTGATGAAGAAAAATATGAAGATATTTCAGGCTATACAAATCCACATGAAAGTAAACATGATTTCTTTCAAATTGGTCATACTTCAACATCAATAAGTCTTGCAACTGGTCTTGCAAAAGCAAGAGATGTTAAGAATGAAAAAGGTAATGTTATTGCTGTAATAGGTGATGGCTCACTTACAGGTGGTGAGGCATATGAAGGACTAAATAATGCAGCAGTTTTAAATTCAAATATTATAATTGTTGTAAATGATAATGAAATGTCAATAGCTAAGAATCAAGGAGGACTTGTAGGACATCTTGATACACTAAGAAAGACTAATGGAAAAAGTGAATGTAATATGTTTAAAGCTTTAGGTTTTGACTATTATTATTTAGAAGATGGAAATGATGTTGAAAGTTTAATAAATACATTCAAAGCTGTCAAAGATACTAATAAACCAGTAGTTGTACATATTTATACAAACAAAGGAAAAGGATATAAATTTGCTGAAGAAAATAAAGAGGCTGGACACTGGGTTATGCCAAGTGATTTTGATTATAGCAAAAAGCCAAAAGAAAGTTATTCAAGTATACTTGCAGATTTTATATCTAAGAAATGTGAAAATAACGAACCATTTGTAGGAATTACAGCTGCAGCACCTACCGTATGTGGATTTACGCCAGATTTAAGAGCAAAATTAGGTAAACATTATGTTGATGTTGGAATAGCTGAACAACATGCTGTAGCACTTGCTTCTGGTATTGCAAAAAATGGAGGAAGACCAATATTTGGAGTATATAGTTCATTTATTCAAAGAACTTATGACCAATTATCACAAGACTTAGCTCTAAATAATAATCCTGCAGTTATTGTAGTATTTGATGGTGGATTGTCACCAATGGATGCAACACATGTAGGTCAATTTGATATTTCTATGATTTCAAATATTCCAAATTTAGTATATCTTGCACCTGCAAATAAAGAGGAATATATAGCAATGTTAAATTGGGCAACTACACAAACAGAACATCCTGTAATAATTAGAGCTGCAAGTATGCATGAGATGAAATCAACAGAAAATGAAGATACAACAGATTATTCTGATTTAAATAAATTCAAGGTAGAGAAAAAAGGAAATAAAGTTGCAATAATTGGACTTGGTTATTTTTATTATTTAGGAGAAGAAGTTGCTAAAATGTTAAAAGATAAATTAGGAATAGATGCAACAGTTATAAATCCACATTATATATCAGGTATAGATGAAGAACTTTTAGGAAGTTTGAAAGAAAATCACGATTTAGTTATTACTTTAGAAGATGGAATTTTGGATGGTGGTTTTGGTGAAAAAATATCAAGATTTTATGGTTCAAGTGATATGAAAGTTTTAAATTATGGAGGGAAAAAAGAATTTACAGATAGAGAAGATTTAGATGAAATTTATACTAAAAACCATTTAAAACCAGAACTAATATTACAAGATATTCAAAAAGTAAATGTAATAAAATAAAAAGGTGATGTTATAAATGAAAAGTTTAGTAATATATTTTTCCCATACTGGCGAAAATTATATGAGAGATGGAATTAGAAATATTGATAAGGGCAATACTAAAATAGTTGCTGAATTAATAAATGAAATAACTAATGCAGAACTTTTTGAAGTTGAACCTGTTATTTCTTATCCATATAATTATAAAGAATGTTGTGATAAGGCAAAAGAAGAGCTAAATTCAAACATAAGACCTCAAATAAAAAATAAAATAGATAATATAAATGATTATGATGTAATTTATATTGGTGGACCTGTATGGTGGGGACATTTGCCAATGCCTTTATTTACTGCAATTGAGGGATTAGATTTTGCAGGAAAAATTGTAAAACCATTTTCCACTCATGAAGGCTCAGGACTTGGAAGTATTATGCAAGATATAGAAAAGCTATGTAAAAATGCTGATATAAAACCAGGACTTGCTATTCGTGGTAGTGATGCTAATAGTTCAAAAGATAAATTAAAAGGATGGTGTATTTTATGAAAAAACAAACAGCAGGTAGAGATAGTTTAGGAAATTTTGCTCCAAAGTTTGCAGAACTAAATGATGATGTATTATTTGGAGAAGTGTGGTCTAGAGAAGATAAACTATCTTTAAGAGATAGATCTTTGGTTACAATATGTATATTTATGGGAAAAGGATTAGTTGATAATTCATTAAAGTATCATTTAATAAATGCAAAAAATAATGGGATAACAAAGGAAGAAATGGCTGAAATAATAACACATGCAGCCTTTTATGCAGGTTGGCCAAATGCTTGGGCTGTGTTTAATTTAGCAAAAGAAGTATATGCAGATGATACTGAAAATGGAGAACATGGTGGTATGTTTGGAATGGGAACTCCTAATACTGCATATGAAAAGTACTTTACAGGTAAGTCGTATTTGAAACCTCTTGCAAAAATTGATAATTTATTTATTGCAAATGTAACTTTTGAACCTGGGTGTAGAAATAATTGGCATATACATCATGCTACTAAAAATGGAGGACAGATACTTATATGTGTTGATGGAGAAGGTTGGTATAAGGAAGAAGGAAAAGAGGCTCAAAGTCTAAAACCAGGAGATGTTGTAACAATTCCTGCAAATGTTAAACATTGGCATGGAGCAAAGGCTAATAGTTGGTTTAGTCATTTAGCAGTAGAAGTACCTGGAGAAAATGCATCAAATGAATGGTGCGAACCTGTAACAGACGAAGAATATAATAATTTAGGAGAAACTAAATAAAATTGAAAAAAATAATGTTTTAATAGTATATTTTTCATATACAGGAAATACAAAAATGATAGCTAATATGATAAAAGAAAAAATAAATTGTGATATAGTTGAATTGAAACCTATTAAGCCATATTCAACTAATTATCAAGAGGTAGTAGACGATGAACAAAATAGTGAGGCAAGTAATATAATTCTTGAAATACAAAAACTAGAAGTTAATTTAAGTAAATATGATAAAATTATAATAGGTACACCTACTTGGTGGTATCGCCCAGCACCAGTTGTAAGAGCTTTTTTAAAAAATTATGATTTATCTGGAAAAGTTATTATACCTTTTTCAACAAATGCTGGTTAGCTTGGAAAAACATTTAAAGAAATAGAAAAATTATGCCCTAATTCAAAAGTACAAAATGAAATGAACGTTGTTTTTGAAAGCTATAGTGATAATTTAGTTACTAGTAAATCTGAAATTGATAATTGGACTAATAATTTGCAATAATGAGTTTTAAAAATTATAATTAAATCAATTGTTGCTATAATAGGTAGATATATTGGTTATGTTGGATTGAATACATTTTAACTATATAATAGCTGCTATAATAAAAATGGCAAAATTTTATTATACAAAAGCAAAATAATAGACATTTTTTGAGCCATCCGTATTTAGAAATATTATATTTCCACAGCTCTGTTCAGCATATTTTTGAATTATTTGGATAAAATAATATTCTAAAACTCATTTCGCATTTTTAAAAAACTTTACTTTTTGCGAAATAGGTGATACAATTAATAAGAGGTGAAAAATATGAAAATAATTGAACGTGATTATTTAAAAGAACTTATTGATGTCATTGGTACTCCAGATATTAAAGTTATAACAGGAGTTAGGCGTAGTGGAAAATCTAAATTACTAGATATGTTTAAAAGCTATATAAAGAAAAATTTAAATAATATTAATATTATAGAAGTTAATTTTACACTGATAAAATTTGATAAATTAAGAGATTATTTGAGTTTAAATGATTATATTGAAAATAATTATTTAGAAGGAAAACATAATTTTGTTCTAATTGACGAGGTACAAATGTGTAAGGAATTTGAAAGAACTATAAATAGTATACATGCTGAAGAGAAATATGATATATATATTACTGGTTCAAATGCATTTTTATTAAGTAGTGATTTAGCAACTTTATTTACTGGAAGAACTTATGAAATAGAAATATTTCCATTTTCATTTAAAGAATTTTTAAAATATTATGAAATTAAAGATATTCAGGAAGCTTTTGATAAGTATGTATTAGAAGGTGGAATGGCCGGTTCATATTTATATGATGATAATAAAAGAAAATATAATTATATTAATGATGTTTATAATGCCTTAATTGTTCGAGATATTCAACAAAAATATAACATCCAAAATCTAGGTTTAATGGAGAGTTTAACAGAATTTATGATGGATAATATTTCTAATTTAACATCATACCGTAATGTTGCAGCAAAATTAAATGAAAATAATTTAGATACTAATGACAAAACAATTGCCAATTATATAAATTATTTGTGTGATGCTTTTGCATTTTACAAAGTTAGAAGATATGATATTCAAGGAAAAAAATATCTATCATCGATAGATAAATATTACCTTGTTGATCAAACTTTTAAATATGCAAAATTGGGTACTAAAAATATAAATTATGGTCGAGTTTATGAAAATATTGTAGCAATAGAACTATTAAGAAGAGGATATGAAATATATGTTGGTACATTATACAATAAAGAAGTTGACTTTGTAGCTATGAAACAAAATGAAAAAATATATATTCAGGTATCTGATAATATAGATGAAGATTCTACTATTCAAAGAGAAGTTGGACCTTTATTACAAATCAAAGATGCTTATCCTAAGATTATAATTGCTAGAACTAAGCACGATAATTATCAATATGAAGGTGTTCAGATTTATGATATAGCTAATTGGTTGGCTAATTAATTGATACAGCTAAAGAATATTCTATACTTAAATTAATAGTAATAATCAAGAAAAATAATAGATGTTAATATATAAATCAACTGTAATGACTATAGTTTTTTAAGTAATCTTTGGTATATCTAAAGATTACTTATTCTTTGTATATGCCTTTTGAAATATTTGTGTAATATATTTTTATTGTCAAAAAATGCGACGAAAACTTCTTGACAATAGGCAAATACAAACATATAATGTAACTGTGTTTTTTTATTAATTTCTTTCAAATGTTTTTTTTCAAAGGAGGTTTTTTTGAGATCAAAGTATAAATTTAAAAGTGGTAAAATTTTTTTATTTCTAATAGTGCTAATTCTTTTTATAATTTTTATATCTTTATTATTTGTAAATAACAAATTTAAATCTAAAATTCAAAACCCAGGTATAAATGTAGATGTAATAAATGAAAAAGGTAAAGAAGAAATAATATCTAAAACAGAAGATAAAAAAGATAAAGTAATTTCCAATTCTTCTATTACAATTCCTGCTATTTTTTTAAATGATGCACCAATTAAAGAGGGAATAGAACAGGAGGCGTTAAATGAGTATATTGGACATTTTCCAACTACAAGCAATTTAGATGGAAACGTTGGACTTGCAGCTCATAATAGAGGATATAATAAGAACTATTTTAGTAAATTACATGACATTAAAATAGGAGATGAGATTATATATAAAATAGGAGACAATATAAGAAAATATAAAGTTGACAAAAAAGTAGAAATAGATAGCTATGATTGGAGCTACTTAAATCAAACAAATGATAACCGAATAACTTTAATAACATGCATAGATAACGAACCTTCCAAAAGGTTAGTTGTACAAGCAGTAGAGTAAGGAGGAAAAATGCAAAAAATATGTATTGTAAGTAAGATAAAAAATAAAAATAATAGTGGTAAACAAGTAAAAAATAAAGGAAAGTTTATAATTGTACTAACCTTAATGATGATTGTTTTTAATATTTCATATAATAAAGCATCAGCAAATAATACAAATGATTTTGGTAGATACCATGTATATTCATATAATGAATCTTTTAGGTATATAAAATATAAAAATCTTCCTCAAAGAATACACGAATATTATTACATAAATAACGAATCCAAAATATTACCTGCATACTGTATGAATTTGGGCCTTGGAGGAGCAGAAACTATAGATGGGGGATATGATGTTGACGCTGAAAAATTTATAGATGATAATGTCGTAAATAGTATAGTTTTAAATGGATATCCATATAAAACTGTAAATGAACTTGGTGTTGATAATGAAAGCCAGGCAAGGTATGCAACTCAGTTTGCTATTTGGATTAAATTGAATAATCTAGATATAAATCAAATTGTTCCAATGGAAGATCAGTACTTAAAAGTAGTTCAGGCTATAAAAAACATATACTATAATGGAATAAATTCTAATGAGATTTATACAAATGGTGTAAGCATTGAAGAGGTAGATAATTTATATAATGAGGATAAAGATATTACAGAAAACAATAATCTTGATAAATTAGATGAAAGTTATTATTCAAAAATGTACAAATTGGAATATGGTGATAATGTTTTAAATATTGATTTAAATGTTGATGGAATAAAGAACTATTTAATTGTAGATAGAAATAATAAAAAAATAGATAATATAATTGGAAATAAAGAAATAAAACTTTTAATTCCAAGAAAAGATAATAGTGGAAATTTGAATTATAAGATAAATATTGAAAGTAGGTATAAAGAGGGAGCAGTTCTTTTTGGAAAATCAAGTATTAGTGGAATGCAGGATTTGTCACTTTCTTTAGAGCCTATAAAGTTAAAAAATACGTTTATTAGTGGAAGTATAAATGAAGTAAAAACTAATTTAAGTATTGTAAAAAAAGATGCAAAAGATGAAAATATTGTTATACCAAATGTAAAATTTAACATATATGATTTGGATAATAAATTTATTGGAAATTACATAACTGATAAGGCTGGGAAAATTTATTTAGATGTTGAAAAAGATTTAGATATATTTAAGAATATAAAAGTAAAAATACAAGAAGTTGAAGTTCCATATCCATATATAATTGATAAACAAAATAGTGAGAAAGTAGTAGATCTAAAAGTTGGATGTACAACAAGTGTAGAATTTAAGAATGACAAAATAGAAGAAAAAGAAAAAATAGAACTTCCAAAAACAGGATTTTAGGCATATGGAATAATTTGGTAAAAGTGTAAATTTAATATTCGACAATTATTGACAAAAAAATAAATAAAATGTATAATTTTAATGCACTTTGTATAGTATATAGATATTAAAAATTTGTAAATTATATATAAATTGAGTGTATAGGAGTTGTCATGATTGATTTTATATATTATATAGCCAATAGTTTTTTTCTGCCAATTTTAATTGCAGTAATTATCTTTTGTATAACCAAACATTTTGATAAGAAAAAAGAAATACCTAGGATATTACTTGTACATACTGAACACGGTATAAATACACATGAAAAAATATATAATAAAAAAACAATAAAGTTAAAAGGCTATTATAAAAAGCAAAGAGATCTTGATAATGAATTAAAAGAGTTTTTAATATATAATGGATATACTGATACAATTCTTACGACTAAATTATTAGAAAATATTGTTATAGAATATAGAAAAAAATTTGATAATAATAGTTCTAACTTCTTTAGAAAAGAGGAAATTGAAAAACTATTAAAATGTTTTGAATATAACAATGAATTTTTAAGAAAATTAAAAGCATATGAAGCATATATGGATAATTCTAAATGGGGAATAAAACTTACAAATGTGGGAAAAAGCGATGCATATGATTTAAGGATAGAACAGTTTCCGGAAAGTTATTTTCCTTTTAAGGCGTATAATTGTAATTTAAAAGTTAATGAGTCTTTATTTATAGAACTTATATATTTTGATGATACTTTAAGAATAAATGAATTTTCAAGAGATATATACAAAAAATTTGATTGTGGTTTTACGAGTAATAAGATAACTAAATTTTATTTAGTAAAAAGTTATTTATATAATAAAAAAGATGAAAGAATATTTAGAATATCATATAAAGATTGTTATACGAAAGGACATGAGTATTTTTGTTTCACTAAAATTATAAATAGTAACGATATAATTCAAAATTTAAGAATTAAATTAGATAAAAAAAGTAATTATATTTAAAAAATATATTAAATATTATATTTATATGGTATAATAATCTAGGTGATAGTTTTGGAAAATCAAATTAGAAGTAATATAAAGCCTGGAATAAGAGTAAAAATTGTACTAAAAAAAGATCAACCTACAGGTGTTTTAACAGAAGGTATTGTAAAAGATATTTTGACTAATAGTGCTGTTCATCCAAGAGGTATTAAGGTTAGACTTGAAGATGGTCAAGTTGGAAGAGTACAAGAAATTATACATTAAAATTTAATAAATAATATATAAAATATATTCAAAAGTTTAAAAGTATGGTATACTTCTATATATAATATAAAAGTTATATATAGAGGTATTTTTTATGGAAGAAAAACAAAAAGTTTTACTTGTAGGAGTAAATTTAAATGATGAATTTTATTTTTTTAAATCAATGAGTGAATTAGAAGAACTTGTAAAAGCATGTCAAATGCTACCAATAGGAAGCGTTGTGCAAAATTTAAAAGAAATTAATTCTGCTTTTTATGTTGGAAGTGGAAAATTGGAAGAAATAAAAGATAAAATTAACGAATTACATCCTGACTTAGTAGTTTTTAATAATGAGCTTTCTCCGTCTCAACTAAAGAATTTAGAATTAAAATTAGATATTCAAATTTTAGATAGAACATCAATAATCCTGAATATATTTGCACTAAGAGCTAAGACTAATGAAGCTAAAATGCAAGTTGAAATTTCAAAACTTAGATATATGCTTCCAAGACTTTCAGGACTTCATTTGTCTCTTGGAAGACAAGGTGGTGGAAGCGGATTTAGCAATAAAGGTAGTGGAGAAAAACAGATTGAATTAGATAGAAGAATAATAGAAGATAGAATTAGCAAATTAAATAAAGAGCTTTCAGAAATTGAAACAAGAAGAAACATACAAAGAAGAAAAAGAAGCGACTCTGAGATTCCTTTAGTTTCTCTTGTTGGATATACAAATGCTGGTAAATCTACATTACTAAATACTCTTGTGGATTTATCGCTTTCTGATGAATCTAAAAAAGTATACGAAGAAGATATGCTATTTGCAACACTTGAAACAAGTATACGAAAAATAAAAATTAAAGATGGAAAAGAGTTTTTATTATCTGATACAGTTGGATTTATACGTGAACTTCCTCATATGCTTATAAAAGCATTTAGAAGTACATTAGATGAAGTAAAAAATTCAAATTTGTTACTTCATGTTGTTGATTTGTCTAACGAGGAATATGAAGAAAATATACGAGTGACAAATAGCACATTAAAAGAAATTGGAGCAGATAATATTCCTGTAATTTATGTATTTAATAAATGCGATAAGGTTAATGATACCAAATTACCATATGTTGATGAAAATAAAGTATATATATCTGCAAAAAACAATATTGGAATAAATGAGCTAATTAATGTAATTTCAAATAATATTTTTAAAGAATATGTAACATGTAAAATGGAAATTCCTTTTAAAAGGGGTGATATTGTTTCATATTTAAAGGAAAAGTATGATTTTATATCTACTCAGTACACAAATGATGGAACATTAATAGAGATATGTTTAAATAAAAAAGACTATGGAAAGTATAAAAATTATATAATAGAAGAATAATAAATAAAGGCATGTATTTTATAAAATTTTACATGCCTTTATATTTTGCAAAAAAAGTAAAAATAACTATTTCCTCAGCAATATCAATACTTGTATGGAAATTTTACAAAAACAAGTCATAGATTTAATGAAAATGTAATATTTTAAATAAAACATGAAAATAGCCGACAAAATTATATACAAAAACAAGTAAAATAGCAAAAAAAGATAACATAACGTTTTGACTAGCACAATTATTTATGCTAGAATGATTGCAACATAAATATATAGATGATATATTTGGAGGAATACGTATGAAAAAAATATTAAAAAAGGTAGGAAGTGGATTATCTAAATTAAGGAATACTAAGGCAAAAATAATTATTACTGCAATTCTTACGGTAATAATGCTTGTAGATGTAAATCCATTTTTCTTAAAAGCGGGAAGGGAAACATTGGTATATACATTTAAAGACGGCATACAACATCCATATGCTTTTGATAATAACCATAATTCATATAGTTATTATGCAATATCATGGATGGGTGGTCATGTTGCATATTGTATGGATTATGATGTAAAGAATCCACCAAATGGAACAGGACTTCAATATATTGGGAACGTAAAATCAAATAAAGTTGTTGCTGTTCTTATGAATGGTTATCCTGCAAAATCTGCATCGCAGTTAGGACTTCCTAATAATGAAGAAGCATACCTTGCAACGCAAATGGCTGTATGGAGCGCTGTAAATGGAACATCAGATACTAAAGGGTTAAATTTTGATATGAATAAATTGCAACCTAATTTAAAATATAGCCAGTACACATCAGAAATGGTTACAAATGGAAAGAAAGTTGCAAAACAGTTACTTAGTAAAAGCTATAATCCTGGAACTTTTGCTCTTGACTCATCAAGCTCAAAAGTTAACTATGAATATAGTAATAGTCAAATAAAAATTGGACCATATAAAGTAAATGTTACGGGTTATTCATCTTTAAACAAAGTTAAAGTGACTTTATCTGGACAACCCGCAGGTACAAAAATTGTTGATAAAAATAATAAAGAAAAATCATCATTTGCTAAAAATGAAGAAATATATGTTTTGGTTAATAAATCATTACCAGCAGGTAGTTTAAAATTAACTGCAACTGGAACAGCTAATAAATATGTCGGAGTAATATATGGAAGAGGAAGTTGGCAAAATTTTGTATTTTTAGATACAGAACAGGTTGATGTATCAGGTAGTGCTACAGCTTCATGGAAAGAAAGTAAAGGAAATATTGCAGTTGTAAAATCAGATCAAGATAAAAAGCCTGTTCAAGGAGCAGAATTTAGTTTGTTAGATTCAAATGGAAAACAAGTAGCTACAGGTAAAACTGATGCAAATGGAAATTTAAATTTTAATAAACTAGATCTTGGAAATTATACATTAATTGAAAGTTCAGTTCCAGACGGATATATTATAGAAAAAGCAAGTTATAATATAACGGTAAAAAGGAATCAAACGACAAAGGTCGAGGTAAAGAATACTAAAGTAAAAGGTGTTCTTCAAATAACAAAAATAGAAAAAAATGCAAAAACTCCAATTGCAGGTGCTGTATTTGAAATATATGATGCAAATAACAAAGTAGTTGCTAAAATAACAAGCAATGAGAATGGTATTGCAACAAGTCCCGAATTAGAAAAAGGTTCATATACGTATAAAGAAGTTTCAGTTCCTGATGGATTCATTATGGATACTCAGGTGAAAAACTTTAGTATTACAGAAAAAAATAGTGTAATAAGAGAAACAAAAACAAATGAAAAAATTGTGGGAAAACTACAATTGATAAAAATAGGCGATGATGGGGAAAAACCACTTGAAGGAGCAGAATTTGAAATATATGATGTAAACAAAAAGGTAGTTGCAAAATTGGTTACTGACAAAAATGGAAAGGCATCTTCACCTGATTTAGGTAAAGGTACATATACATATAAAGAGGTGAAAGCCCCTGAAGGATATGATATAGATCCAAAAGAGTATACTTTTAAAATTGAAACACAAAATCAAATTGTTGAACAAAGCATGGTTGATAAGAGAATCTATGGTGTTATTAATATAATTAAGGTAGATGAAAACGATAAACCAATTGAAGGAGTTAAGTTCCAAATTTTGGATTCAAATAACAAGGTTGTTGCAACTGTTACAACTGATGCAAATGGTAAAGCTTCAGTACAAAATTTAACTGTAGGTAAGTATAAATATAAAGAAATAGATACACCTTATTTATATGTTTTAGACGAAAAAGAATATGAATTTGAAATAACTTCAGATGTAAGAGAAGCTAGTTCAAAAGTTGTAAATCAGAGGGCAAAAGGTATTTTAAAAATTGTAAAAATTGATAAAGATAGTAAAGTTGCTATTGCAAATGCTAAATTTAATGTAATTGATAAATCAAATAATGATATTGTAGATGCCATTGTAACAGATGAAAATGGTGTTGCTAGAACAAAAGCTTTACCAACTGGGGAATATATATATCAAGAAGTTGAGGTGCCAGATGAATATATCATTGATAACAAAACATATGATGTAAAAATAAAAAAGAATAATGAAATGGTAGAAAAAAAGGTGTCAAATGAGCATAAAAAATTACCTGTTACTGGTGGATTTTTAAGCACGGATGCATTAATAGTAATTATAGTTACAGCTGGAAGTACTATAGCATATATCCTTTACAAAATAATCAAAAATAAAAACAACAATGATGGGCCAACACCTACAGATGATGGAAATTCTACTGGTACTCAAAATAATTTTAATAATCCAAATGATAATAATGGCAACTTAAATGATATAAGTAATACACAAGAAAAAAGTGAAGTCAATAATAATTTAACGTCTGAAAATATAATAAATAATGATGATAAAAGTTTAAATGAAAAAGATTTAGATATTAATATAAATAAAAAAGAAAATGAAGAAAGTATAACTAAAGAAAATGAAGTACATTTAGATAATTCAAATAGTATAGATGAAAAGTTAATCACAAAAAGTAATGATGAAGATATGGAATCTTCTACAGATTTGGATTTAAACAATGATAATTCTAATTCCAGAATTGAAGATTTAGAAGATGAAATGTTAGATTTTACACCAAAATATAATAATGAAGAAAATACAAATAAAGAAGATTAAGATTTTAAACATGTAAGATATTTCTTGCATGTTTTTTATTATTTTACTAATAATAAAAGTATGATTTATGTAGTAAGTTTTTTTGTTGGAATTTTGAATAGTATTTTTGCGGCTGGATCTGGACAGGTCTTGGTATTTTATTTAATATATTTTTTAAAAATTGAAACTCATAAGGTAAGAGCTTTAAGTGTAGCTGTACTTTCAATATCAAGCTTTTTTGCAATTTTTGGATATAAGGATTCATTAAATTTTAAACTTGAAACAGCTATAATTTTAGTGTTAATTGCATGCATTACAGGAATTATCGGAACTAAATTAATGAAAAAAATACCAGCAAATATTTTAAATTTAATCTCAGGGATTTTGCTTGTATGCCTTACAGTTTTTAAATTTTTTCAAGAAAGAGGAGTATAAATAATTGAGTATATTTTTAATTTTAATTTCTATTGTTAGTGGAGTAGTTGCTGGAATGGGAATAGGAGGAGGTAGTATTTTTATACTACTTACCACTATATTTAATCTTTTAGAACATAAACAAGCACAAGGATATAATTTAATTATGTTTATTGCAGTTGGTATTGCAACTACCATTTATAATATAAAAAATAAAAATATTGATTTTAAAAATCTTTTAAAATTAATACTTCCAGTGTGTGCTGGAAGTATTTGTGGTATTTTTCTATTAAAAATTATAGATGAAAAAATTTTGAAAAATTGTTTTTACCTTTTTATGGTCATTATAGGTTTTTATGAAATATTTTCTAGTTTAAAAAACATATATAAAACTAAGAATAATAAAAAGTGAAAGGAGTGATTTTATGGATTTCGCTAAAGGAGCTATAATGGGTATAATTGCAGGAACTGTTGTTGGTGTAATGAATAGTTCTAATATTATAGAAATGTTTCAACAAGGTAAAAAACAATTAAAGAAAATGAAGAAAAAATATATTTAAATAATTAAATCGTCTTAAATATGATATTTAAGGCGATTTAAAAAAAATAAAAACGTGTAAATAATTATTGAAAAAAGTTTAAATATACAATATAATAAAAATATGTACTAGTTTTATGTATAAAAAAACTAAAGAAAGAGGAAAAAGGTATATGAAAAAAGTAGAAAAAGAAAAGCAAAGAAAAAATTTTACAAAACTAACTCATAAAAGAGGCATATCTTTAATTGTGTTGATTGTAACTATAATAGTAATAATAATACTTGCAGCAGCAGTTATTTTAACAATAACAAAAAATAACCCAGTAAGTAGTGCAAAAGAAGCAACATTTAAGGAAGATATGTCAAATATACAAGATGAATTATCAATGTATCTATCAAAAAAATATACAGATAATCCAACAAGTTTTGATAAATCAAGTGTTAATCTATCAGGAGATAGTATGGTAACAGAGTTACCAAGCACTAAGAAGTATAAAGATAAAGTATCAATAATAAAAGGAAAATTAGCGTGGAATGGAGAAATTGAAAATAATATAGAGTATAAATGGTTTTCGGAAGTAACGGATGGATCGACTAAAAGAAGTGCAAGCGTTAGAAATGAATGGAAAGAAAAAATAGCAGAAGAAGTAGAAGGAGTACCAATTCCAAAAGGATTTACATATAAAGAAGGAACAAAAGATACTGGACTTGTAATACAAGATAGCAATGGTAATGAATTTGTATGGGTACCAGCAACTGAGAATGCATATGTAAAAGATACAAGTTTCAGAGGTGGTAAACCAACAGGTGATGATACATTACCAAATGGTATAACAGATGAAACAGCAGATGTAAAAAAATATGGAGGCTTTTATATAGGAAGATATGAAGCTGGAATACCAGAAGGAGATTCATCAACTAGTAATAAAACAGGAATTCCAGTAAGCAAAAAAGGTGCAATAGTTTGGACAGATATATCATATACAAATGCAAAAGTAAGTGCAGAAAAAATGATAAATAATGAATATGTACAAACAGGACTTCTTACAGGAAAAGCATGGGATACAACATGTCACTGGATAGAAGATAGTTTAAGTAGCATTAATGCTAAAGCAAGTTTAACAGATAGTAGATACTATGGAAATTATAAAGATTCAGAATCGCCCGCAAATGTAACAGGATATGGAACGAAACAAGTAGCAGGGTATAGTGATAAATGGATGGTAAAAAATATATATGATTTAGCAGGAAATGTATGGGAATGGACAGCAGAGGCTCACGGTGCTGGTCGTCTCAGTCGTGGTAGCGCTTACGACAATTATGGGGACTTTGCTCCAGTTTCCTGTCGTGGCAGCAGCAGCCTTCCTTCCGTCGCTGATGACAATCATGGCTTCCGCTCTAGGCTTTACATAAAGTAGCACTGACCACTGCCAGATACATATAGATAATGTTTATACAAAAATGGAGTTTGTATAAATTATGAATTTAGAGAAAAAATATTTTTTGAGTGTAAATGGTAAAATAATATGTAGGAAAATGGCAAAGAAAAATGTCGTTTTTCCTACATATTTTTTGTATCACAAATTCATGATATAATATATTTATGTTAATCATAGGAGGTGATGATACAAATGATATTTGAAGAATTAGATAATCTGCTGAAGGAGGTGATTAGGTTGCAGATAAAGCCAAACTTTGCACGGTATTGCAAGAGGAATGAATTGTGATTGGAGAACAGCAAAAAAAGATATGAATTACAACAGCAAATAGAAAATGGATTGCCACTACCACTAAAAGAACATAAATCAATTCTTGACCAATATGTTGATATCATTAATGCTAAATTAGAAATTTCAGGCATTACTGCCTCAGCTATTTATCATTTTTTAATTGATACAACAGACTATTCTGGAAAATACGGATTGGTAAAAAATTATGTGAAAAAACATAAAGATACATCACCTAAAAAAGCTACAATTCTTGTTCCTAAAGTTCCTGGAAAACTTGGACAAGTAGATTGGAAAGAAGATTTAACTTTAATTAGTAAATATGGTGAACTTTTAACTTTTAATATATTTCTTTTTACATTGCCATTTTCATAAAAAAATATTGTAGATTAACTCTTGATAAAAAACAAGATACTGTCATTAATTCTCTAATTTATGCTTTTCAATATATTGGTGGCATTTCTAAAGAAATATGGTTTGATAATATGTTGACAATTGTAGATGCTGCTAAAATGGGAAAACATGATAGAATTAATGATAAAATCAAACAATTTGCTAAAGATATGGCTTTTAATCCAATTCCTTGTAGACCTAGAAGACCACAAACTAAAGGCTCAGTAGAAGCCATTGCCAAATTATGTGATAGATTACTAGCATATAATCATGAATTTGAAACAATAGGGGATTTAGAAAAAATTGTAA
>OIYO01001081.1_pt1 | contig 16926 bp, 13 predicted proteins | sample 1588191 | NCBI WGS metagenome assembly OIYO01 (sample SAMN03283275) | human gut metagenome | biome: human-associated habitat; material: feces | host: Homo sapiens | place: Peru | collected 2012 | reverse complement strand
TCCGATTTTTCTATGAAGATTGTAGGAAATATGATGGAAAACTAACAAATAGACTGATGCAGAGGCTACGCAGTATCGATAGATGATCATTTCACCATTTATCCATGCTTGCACACAACATTTTAGCCGTATAATGCATAAATGAATAACATTAATAAAACATCCTGCATATCAAATAAGTTTTAATTACGATGTCCCTAAGTAATACATCTTATTGAGGATGTTGCCGCCGCAGTCATACTCTTGCTTTTATATGGTTTTCCAGATTTAAAAACACTTATCTAAAACATATAGATACGCAAAGCAAGCCTCTGCGTACCTATATGTTTACAGAGTATTATGCTAAAATAATACTAATCAGCAAGTAGAGCACCGAAAGCGGCGCAAGAATGATCCCAACGGTCAAATACAGATGCAGCCACTTATGGGCTGCTGCATCCACTAATTTTCTTCCCGTATACATAGCCAACCAAAGCAGACCAAGAACGCTTACCGAGACAATGGTATATAGTATTTCATACCCAGTAGAAGTCATAGTCTGGAAAAGACCGTTACTGCCTGCTGTCGAAAAAGTAGCCTGTATAATGATCGCAAGAATCAAATAGTACAGCCAAAGCTTAGACTTTTTTTTCATTAATCCACCTCTTCCTCAATAATCAATAGAACATCCAAGGAATGCACCACCCAAATTAATAAGCGAGTTCCACAACTGCTCAACATCAACTCCCATATAAAAAGCGCCTCCTATTCCCGCCGTTATGCCTCCTCCCAGTTCGAGCTTTTTTGATGCCTTAGTATCGCTAACAGAAGAAGCAACGCCAATACCGCCTTCGGTAAGGGGACAGTATGGCATTTTATCAAAATCTAATCCACAAGTACACTCTGACTCGTCGAATTCATAAGGATGCCAACAATCAACACCAACATGTGTATTAATGTAACGTCCCATTCCCTTCGCAGGCGCAAATCCTATGCCAGCTGAATAACCACCCCCATATTCGATTTTACCATCACGTATCTTAATGTTGATAATATCAGCGCTCCCCCCTATATCGCCTGTAAAGGGGACATTCCATAGCGTCATAGAGCCTTCAGCTGCCAAACCAACATTAATACTGGCAGATACTTCAAAACTACGCGCTACATCAGTAAAACCACGACCGATATTGGCCAAATAGTCAATAACCTTGTCCCAGAAATCCCAACGATGCCCATTTTCATCCACAAGCAGTACGGGAAGGTTAGCACAATATGAAAAGATGTTTTGTGCCTTAATGGTTACTCTTGCATCCAGTTGATTATCCGCATTAACAAACCGTCCCCAGCTCGGGTTATAATACCTGCTCCGCAGATAGTACAGCCCCGTCTCCACATCGTACACGTAGCCGCGATAGCGGAAGGGATTGTAATAGCCGATGGTATTGGCCTGCGAGCCGGTAACGGACAGCGGCTTGCCCCAGGCGTCGTAGGTATACTTGACGACCTCGGTGTTGGCGCTGTCAATCAGCCCGATCACGTCGCCCTGCAGGTTATACAGGTAGCCGTACTTCGTGCCGTTGAATTCCACAATCGCCGGGCGGTTCTGCGCATCGTACCAGAAATGCAGCTCCGCATTGCCCTTGGTCATGTGCACAATGTTCTTGCCGTGCAGCGTGTAATTGGTGGTTACGCCGTTCACGGTTTTCTGCACGCGCAGACCATCGGCATTGTACACAAACTCCGCAATCGTCGCGTCGCACGCCATGCGCCGCAGCTGGCGGCCGTTCTCCCAGGTATAGTTTGGAAAATTTTCTTAGCAAATTATTAACACCCTTACAAATTCTGTTCTTTAATATGCTTAAAAAAATAACTTCTTCCCACGCCTAACAGCTGCAAAGCCTGCTCAAGGGAGAGCTCGTGCCTGCGCCACCGACTGACAATCTCTGAAAAATTGTTTGGCAATGGAATGCCTGGGTTTCCGAAATGAACGCCTCTTGCCTTAGCCGCAGCAATTCCTTCTGCCTGCCGCTGACGAATGTTCTTGCGTTCCGTTTCGGCGACATAAGAAAGGATTTGTAAGACCAGATCGGCAATAAACCTGCCCGTCAAATCGTTGCCGCGCTTTCTGGTATCCAGAAGCGGCATGTCAAGCACTACTATATCCGTCTGTTTCTCCACTGTAATCAAGCGCCAGTTTTCAATAATCTCAGCGTAGTTTCGTCCCAGACGATCCAACTCTTTAATGAAGATAACATCGCCCGGCTTGATTTTCCTAAGCAGGGATTGATAACGCTTTCTCTGAAAATCCTTCCCGCTTTTCCTGTCCACAAACAAATTCTTCTCATCAATACCCTCATTCATCAACGCGCTAATCTGTCGAGCAGCGTTTTGATCCTTTGTTGATACCCGAACATACCCGTAGATCATTTGCATATCTCCTTTCATTTTTAGGGATATGCATTATTATAATAGGAAGCTTTCAAACGAGAAAAGGCTGAGTGCGAAGAATTCCCGCGTGGTCTGGCCTCCTGTGGCATGTACTTCAGTTGAGATGAAAAACAGCCATGAAACTCAGATATTTACAAGCCTTGTCAAACAATTTAAAAAAACGCAAGAATGCGTCGTTTTGACCGAGGTGGGGTAAAAATACAAGCGCGAAAGGCAAAATTGCTCTCCGCGCCTGTTTGCATAATGAAAAAAGCTGGCTTATGATATTTTTTCGGAAAATGTCAGGGAAAGCCCTTGCGGCAAGGGCTTTTGAGCCACCATGGGGTAAAAGAAAAGCACCAGCCTTTGTATCAAAAGCTGGTACTTAATATGGTGGTCGCAACAGGACTCGAATTCCGAATCTCCATGAAATTTCGATCAATAGCACAACATAATGTATTGTGATGAAAAAGAAAAATCAATATCTTGTGGTGTAGCGTACCCAAACAAAACGCCATGCAAGGACGGTTTGGGTACGGAGCTGGTGAAGATTTTGCGGTATTTCATGCCATTTACCCAAACTGGAAATGGGCTTGTGAAGGTGAAAACAGATGAAGCAAAAGTGAAAAAGGAGGGCATGATGATGACCTGTTTCCCGAAAGAAATCACAGAAAATGGTATCCATTATACATTGCATGGGGACTACTACTTCCCTGATCTGAATCTCCCGGAAACTCCCCGTCAAAGCATTAGCTTCCTCTTTTGTTTGTTTCATTACTGTCAATGTCCGGGAAATTGCCTGGCGTGCTGATCGCAGTGCATTGCTCTGCGCAGACAGCGCTTCCAAATCGTCTGAAAGGCTTTCAGAAAGCAGAGGGGAATACTGCCGAATCAGCTGAGCTGTATCCAGCGGTTTTTCTTTTACATGGTCATTACCATAGTGCTGAATTCTGTTCTCCTCGTTTTCCATTTGCGCCAACAAAGCGGAAAGCTTGATTCGCTCCTGCTGAACGATATTCTTTTGAAGCGATATCATAAGTGCCTTGCGCTGGGCTGGAGTCAAGGTGTATCGTGAAGATTTTGGTCCGCTCATTTCTTTTCCACCTTTACTGTGTCAATATCTGCCGCCAGGCTTCCAGTGCTTGCTGATGGCCTATGGCTTCCAACCAAATTTCAAACTGTGCATCCAGTGTTCTGGTGTCCTGGATAAGCTGATGGGCAAAAACCTGAAAAGAATCGAACGATTGATTGGACAGGGCCTGCATGTGAGCTGCCAATTCCTCAACTGAGAAAAAACTCTTTTCACCTAGCGCCAGCTTTTTCTGGCCTGAAAGCAGATAGGCGATCCGGTAATGCAGCTTCTTTATATCCAAAGCCGAAAGGTCCGTCTGCGCGGAAATCTCTTCTGCTGCGTGAATCGCTTCCATCTGTGGATTATTCTCTACTTCATTGATTTGCGCATAGGCCGTCAGGATTCTCTGCCGTAGCATGGCTGTATAGGATCTTGTGTCAGTTTCGTCACCCTTCTGCAGTCGAGACAGCATATCATTTCCCAAAGCAACAGTATTCTCGTAGGATTTTCCTTTCCAAACAAAACGTTCTTTGTGTTCCATGAACTCATATAGCAGGAAAAAATAGGCAAGGTCTTCATATCCTCCAGCATCTTTTGCCTTCTCCAGCGCCACTGCGCATAACGGAGCGCTGGACGGGGCACAGCGCCGGAACATAAGAGCCAGATCCCCATGAATGAGCATCTTTTTTCCCAAGTCCCATTGAAGGATCATTTCCTCTGTAAGAGATGCCTGATCCGGGAAGCGCCTGCCACCGAACTCCGCATCTTGCAAAAATGCACCGTTTGGATTGCCGGGCACAGGCTGATGTTCACCGGCAATCCATTTTTTCACCTCGTCATAGGTCCAGCGTCGATTTGGATTGCTCTTGTCATTTCGATTGGTGACATCTACATACGTCAATCCAAGAATCAAATCCTGAAGATCAGAGGGCATTTCTTCCGGCAAGGGCAATCGCTGAATCGCAATAAAGCGGGAAATCTGCTGTGCATCCATCCCGTGAAAAGGAGAATGACCCTGAAATAACGCGCAAAGGGTGATACCCATAGAATAATAATCGGATTCTTCCATAAACATCCCCTGCATTGTTTCGGGGGCAGCATACTGAGGCGTCATGCCCGTTTGGGTCAGCAGAACTGTGCTGTTGTTTTCAAGAATGGAACTGATGCCGAAATCAATCAAGGCAATATCATATTGCTGGGTACGAAGCATGATGTTTGAAGGCTTTAAGTCCTTGTGCAGCAAGCCTTTTTCATGCAGAACATGCAGCCCCTCGTTTAATTGTGGAATGATTTTGCTTTTGATTGTTTCATATGGCACTTTTTTTCCTTCAAGACTGCCCAAGGGAAAATACGCATCAATTTCATAGTTGCGTTCCAAAAATGTACCAACGGAATATACCCGCGCCACATATTCTGAACGGATGGATTTCAGTGCCTCCGTTACTTCTTTTTTCAGAGATTGCGCTTGCCGGTAATGCTTTAATACGAGCTTCTTCCCTTCGTAATCGCACAAATACAGATCTGCTTCACCGGAGGTAACATCCATTTTTTTGAGGATTGTTATTCCGTTTTTCAGCTTCATACCAGGGCGTAACCCCTCAGCCTGTATAGCTGCTGTGTTCAAAACGGTCTGATCATCCGGGCGAGGCACTTGTAAGGAAGGATTCAACATGGTCCTGTCATTCATTTCTCTTACTCCTTCCATTGTACTTTATCATGAACGATCGTAATTTTGTTCTTGGCCTGCAAACGATCCAACGCTTCGTTCAAATGAGAAATGATTTTCTGCCCAGTTCTTTGATAGCCCATCATGCGGGCAGTAGCTGTGATGACTTCCTGACGCTCCATACCGTAGGCCTGTTGGATCACAAAAGCAAGATCAGCTTCCAATTCGTCCGGGTAAATCTGGTCGATTTCCCGATCACCAGCAGTTCGCGCCTGTGCTTCCATGAAATTGACCAAGGTATAATAGCCATGAATCAATTTCACAGCATCCCGCATCTTCTCCAATCGTTCATTCACCTGATCTCGGACATAGGAACTCGCAACCTGACGATCCCACAAAGGAGCCATACGTTTATACAGCAGTTCCAAACTGATTGGCTGCTCATATCGGATGCAATGCAAAATACGTTTCATGTATTCAGAATACTTTGCAGGATATTCCGATGACAAATATCGCATATTTGAAGCAGTTTGATATTCGGGCAACTGACTGGCGGCAATTGGAATGTCGGATAAGTTAACTTCCTGGGGCACCTGATCCTGGTCAGAGGAGAAATGGACGAAACTCTGTTGCACTGTTTTGACCGGCTTCGCAGACTTTTTTGTCTTCAGTTGATCCATCAGTGCTTTTCGGGCCGCGGAAGGATGTGCAAACCAATCGGCGCTCCAACAATGAATAATGCGCCAATTCAGGTTTTCAAGCATATCTTGCCGAATCACTTCTCTATCGCAGGCTGTACGGGCCGAAGCATAATTGCTTCCATCGCATTGCACAGCCGCAATATACTGGGAAGAATTTTCTTTTGCGCATACGGCAATATCTACTGTATAAGAAGAACGGCCTACATTCTTTTTAATCTGATATCCCTGGCTTTCCAGATATTGAGCGACGGAATCAATGAAAGAATCCCGGTCGCTCCCTTCTTCGTTCCCGGCAGCATCACGATGCGCGGCATACTCAATATAATATTTGAGCATCCGCGCTCCTTCGGATTTGGCACGGTTCAAATCAATATCTTGAGCATGGATCGATCCCACAAGCTTTACATTGCATTTGGCGCGCGTTACCGCAACATTCAAACGCCTTTCCCCACCGGCCTTGCCTAAAGGCCCGAAATTATAGCGAAATTTTCCGTCAGGCGCACGACCGAAACAGATGCTGAAAATGATAGTATCCCGTTCATCGCCCTGCACATTTTCCAGGTTTTTAATGAAGAACGGTTCGATCTGGTTAGCATCCAGCAAGCTTGCAAAGAAGGGGTCGTTCTCTCTTTCTTCCAAAACCAGGTTTTCAATGGCAGTTTGCTGTGCTTCGTTGAAAGCGACTACGCCCAGGGATCGGTCCGGATGGTTTTGAAAATGTTCACGGATTAAACGAAGGCACATTTCAGCTTCCCTGTCATTGTGACGCTTGGTATATATCCCATCCGGTACATAGATATATTCCACGCCAACGTCTGTTGTCTGTAAAGCATTGCTTGGGAATGTGTAAAGGTGATCATCATAAAAATGCTGATTGGAAAAAGCGATCAATTGTTCATCTCTGCTGCGATAATGCCAAAGCAGTTGCTGGGGTGTCAACGTGAAATCCGCTTCCTCCAGAATGGAATCGCCTAACGGGGTGTTGATTTCGTCCTCGTCTTCTTCCTCCTCTTCCTCCATATCAACAGCAAAGAAATCAGTGGGAGGCATCTGTTTTGTATCGCCGGCAATGATGGCCTGATCGCCGCGGAGAATCGCACCAATGGCATCCTGCGGGAATATCTGGGAGGCTTCGTCAAATATGATCATGTCAAAGTGATAGAAATCAGAATCCAGGAAATAAGACACAGACAGGGGAGACATCATCAGGCACGGCTTCAATTTCAGCAGCAGATAAGGAATCTGCCGGAATAATTTGCGCAGCGGCATGATTTTTGTTTTTTTGGAAAGCTCTTTTTTCAGAATCGCCATCTCTCCGCCTGCTTCCAGCTTTGGTACGCGGTCTATGAGCTCGTCCTGCAGCCGTGAACGATTGATGGATAGGTAGTCCTGGCTCAGCTTTCTAAAAGCTCCAATATCCTTATCCTTTTCCTGCGCGTTGAACTGCTCCACATCCGGACAGCTTCCCAAAGCCTGATTGATCCAAGCGAGCAGGAATGCTTTTTCATATGCTTGTCCATAAAGCATAGGGGGAATGTTTTGCTTTTCAAAAACAGACAGGACGGTTTCCAGCCCTTCCTTGGCCACTTTCTCTTTGTTCATGGAATAGCGAAGCCACTGATCCAAGTATTCCATATGGTCTGCTGCCTGTGCCAGCCGCTCCTCTTTTTCTGCCTGTGTAAGTCCCGTCAACGTTCCTTGATCAAAAGAAGTATCGATCTCTGCATAGGAATCCTGCCATGTACCAGCAACTTGAATTGCACGATTCACCCAGCGCTCATAGCTGCCCCGGTCTGAAGATACTATGATGGGACGGTAAAGATCGATATTCTTTTGGATTTCAGGATATTGTGCCCGGCAAAGATGCCATCTCTTTAGGCTCAGCAATACTCTGTCCCAATCGGTATTCCATCCGGCATAGGCATCGCCAAACCACAGCATACATTGGTCTTGCCTTGCGTCTTGTTGCTTGATCAGTTCATTCAAGTCTGCCAGACACTTCATATGCTGAGCAATCAGTGTAGCGGTTGTTTGTTGCGGAACATAAAACGATATTTCATCCATGAATTCAATTGCATGATCAATTTGAATCAAACCGGCATGAAGAGAGTCAGCCTGATCTTTCGCAGAGATATCTTTATGTATTTTTTGATTTGCCTCGAGAATGATATTAAACATTTGATCCGGACAAAAATCCTTTAAGCCCGCATACCATTGTTTTAGTTCAGCAAGTGTTACATCAGGCGTCTTTTTTGCAATTTCAGAAATGGCATTCTTTACATTGGCCTGTGCGAGGATAGTAAATGTACGATTAACTTCATCCCATTGAGGATCATCCTCTTGCCAGGCGGGCCCAAGCAATTCCATTCGTTGTTCTTTCAATGCATCAAATGCGGACTCCTCTTCTACGCGACGACGCAGCATATCCATTGTGCTCAGCAGCAACTGATCTTGTTCCTGAACCAATGATTCCATCGCATGATAGGTTTGGCTATTGGTAATGCCTTCATGGAGATAGCTTGCTGCTGTTTGGAATAAACCAACCATTTCTTGCAATTTGTTTAGTATACCAATTATTTGTTGACATACTGCCGGAACGGGAAGCGTCATGGCATCGGGAATCCATTGTGATATAACAGTATTAACCTCGGTAAAAGAAATCGATTGTAATACAGACACAGTATTCGGAATGGCTTCCAGCATACCTTTCGTCAAATGTTCGATATAGAGGTTTTCTTCCTGCTGGCAGAATGCGTCGAAATCGGCTAACTTTTCTTTTATACCGATCCAGTCATCAGGCATGTCTTTCGAGCTGATAATGAGCCTATCAGCATTATTCTTCCATAAATCCTGATATGTTGTTTCAACCTCTTTCAAACTGCACAACGCTTTTAATATACGGCAGGCCTCAATATCTCGAATTACTGTCGCAGAAGATTTCCGGCAAATTTGAATATTAAATATATCTTTTTTCTTCTGAGGCTTTAGTCCTCCAAAAAATGATGCATAATCATGTTCAAACCGATGCAGCATCTCACTTGCTGGCAGATCAAACACAGAAGGCTGATAATCCTTCAGGATGTTTTCCCGCTGCTCTTTTATGTTTTCCTGAAGCGATATAAGCTGCGTAAGCAACTGTCTAATGTTATTTCTTTCGCTCTGCTTGGTCCAAGCGAATGGGACAGGCAGCTTGGTTACGATACCTGGCAAATGCTGAAAGAATTGATGGAACTGTTTATAGATTTTATCAGGAAACAAGCCTGTAAAGGGATTGCAGAGCTTTTCAAACTTTTCCAGTGTATCAGCGGTGTGAGTACATGATTCAAAATATGCGTCCAACTGATCAAACGAAAAAGCTGTGGGGCATTGTAATGCCTGGACCAACTGGTTCACGTTTCCCATCCATGCAGCGGATGAAAAGGAAGGTATAGAAGAAAAAGCAGATGGATGCTGAACACGCCAACGGTTTTCAAGCACTGAGCCAATAATCGGCGTGGGATCATTGGGATAAGCTGTTTTCCAGGAGGCATAAGCTGCTTTCATCGCGTCTTCTGATTCAGCCGTCGCCCCAACGGAAAACAAAGCCGCTTGCAGCTGCTGATCATTCTTTCGATGCTGATAGGATGACTGAAAAACCTGGATAGCAGATTCCCGTGTTCCAGGCTGAATCCATTGAGCTGAAAAAACAGAAGCCTCATGAATATGGCTCAAAAAGTCATAGAATTCCTGCCCTTTTGCAATAGGCTGGTCCTTGCTCCAGAATATGCCGGCCTGGCTTTCCCAAGCCTGAATATACTTTTCCAATCTTTCTATGGCTTCAATATAGGCTTGCTTGGATTTTTTCAGTGAGTCCATATTGACACCAAAGGGAAGCAAGCCAGTTTGAATTCGCTGAAAAGATTCCAACCAGGACGTCACTTTATCCATCGGTGGATAAGCGGTGAAGAAAGAATCTGCAGCTTGTTTGTTTTCCAGATATTGATGCTGATTCCGCTTTTCTTTTTCCGCTTCTACTCTTAACGTGTCTGTATTCAATTCAAACCATACAGGGGGAAGCACCGACAGATGAAGCAGCGCATCCAGCAAAGCAGCAGTATGCTGCAAATCCTGCGGTGTTTTGTGAATGGAAAAATGATATTCTTCCTCGGCCTGCGCTGTCAAGAGCATTGCATCATTTTGGGCTTGCAGATATGCTTCGATGAGTTCTTTGATTTTTTGCTTTTCTTCCGGCAAGAAAGCTTGCTGGCGATACCCGTGCCAGGGATTCTCGTTTGGGGCGATCGTCATTGACTGCACTGTACGGCCAAATTCCGCCATATGTCGCACTGGGTGCGTCAAAACCAGTAAGCAGTTTATCTACAACAATGAGCAGCTTCATTTTCGCCGGAGACTTTCGGAACAGTTCTTTGACTTCGGCTTCGAATTCAGCTTGCTTTTTCCCGTTCAGCATCCGATCGTATATCTTCTTTTTGTATTCTTCCTCGCTTTCCTGGGAAAGATCAGACGTTGCGGTACGCACACTTGCTGTCGTAGGCTCATAGGAAGTGACAACTGCACACTTGGTAAAGCCGTGGGCTTGGAAAATCTCCCAGTACTTGCAGGCTTCGTAGATGCTGCCTGCCACAAGCATGGCGGTTCCACGATTGTTGGCGAGGCGAGGCTTGCCGACAGAATCATTCATATCAAAGATGATGTCGGCAGCGATTCGCTCCAGGCGTTCTTTGGAACTGTATAGCTTGCTAACGGTCGTCCAGCTTTGTTTCAATTGGAGTTTGGCGCGTTCCGTCAACCCCCTTGTCTTGATCTCAAACCATTGATCGATTTTGTCAGGGCTGGACAATTCTTGATTGACATCTCGGGCTTCATAGCGCAGGTCAAGGACGACGCCATCCTGGACGCCTTCATTGAACTTGTAAGTGTGGATGTAGGTTCCGAAAGTTTCCAGGCTGGTTTGCTTATCAGTTTTCAGCAGTGGAGTACCTGTAAAACCAATGAGGATTGCATTCGGCATCAGTTCCCGGACAGCAATATGCAGTTTGCCGGAATTAGTACGATGACATTCATCAATAAATCCGATAATGTTGCCTTTTGCCTCATAGCCTCGAGGCAGGGCAGCGCGGAGCTCTTTCACGTACTGGTCAATATCAGCCTGTTTGCCTGCATTATGTCCATATTTATGGATCAGAGAACAGACTATAGTGTGGAGCCCACCTACCAGCGGACAAGACACATTACCAATCTGCACAACTTTACCAACTGTGTCATCTTCTGCAGTATCTGCAACGATAACATCATCTTTTGCTAATTGCACACCTGCGTAAGACTCGAATTCCGGTTTTATCCTCGGAATGGAATCTTGCTCAGTAAGAACTGCTCCATATTTGATGAGAACGTCACCATAATGTATGTTTCCTATCCTGCCATGCTGCGTTAGTTTATCCCTTGACAGTGTATTATTGGAAATAATCTGAAACATCTGGTCAAAGGAATAGGTTGCCCAATCCGTTGGGTAAGTTACCATTTGTAGCCCATCCTTTCCAGAGCTTTCCGGACGGCATCCTTCGATGCAGCAGTTCGGCTCTCGATTTCTCCCAAGGTGTGCTCATACCTCTTGGCTATCATAATCACACGAGAAGCAAACTCATTCAGAATGCGATCAATCTCACTATTGATATCTCCATACAAGCGGGCCATCCACTTTTCATCAAACAGCAGATGCTTGATCTCATCAATGGACAGATCCGCATACTTGGCAAGCACCAGGTCATCCAATGCTTTCTGCGCAGCCTTGATTTCTTTGCCCACTGCATCACTGGCATCCAGCTTACCGCGATAGGCAATCAGCGCATCATATTCATCCTGATAGATTTCAGGCAGCGCAGCAGCTTCCATAGCAGACTTCAGTGCTGCTTTGATCTTGGCTTTTGCAAAAGTGCCATTCTTATTGCGGATACCAAATGTCTCAATGGAAGGTGCTTCCTGGGCGGCTTTCTCCATTGCTTCCACATCACCGGAATCAAAAGCTGCAGACAGCGCAAGCAGAGCGGTCATTTCAGGTGAAGTCTTCTTTGCTTCCAATTCCTTGATGCGCTTTGTCAGATTTCCCTTGGGCAGTTCTCCCTTTTCGGACAACACCTCTTTCAGCAGACCGTCATCGCCGGACTCTTCCTCTCGCACTTCTTCCATATCTGCTGCGATCTGATCTCGCTTTTCTTCCAGTGCAGCGATGAAAGCGAGCTCATCAGCAAAATACACACGCTCGATGATCGCCCGAGGAATCAGAGCTCCGTCAAAGGACTTCACCTTGGTCTTGTCATCAACCAAGATTTCCTCACCGTTATCATCCTTTTGTTTCTTCTGAGCGTATATATACTCGATTTCACGGCCAGATTCGTAACCATAAGTCAAAACCAGAATTTCGCCGTCCGTCTTTTTCGGATTCATGATGTAATCCAAACGGGCAGCAATGCTCTGCCGGGCAGTTTTCCCTTTGTTGATGTGAATAGACATGATGCAAGTGGCTGCCATGGGTACTCCTTTCAATGTTGAATCTGATCCAGCCTGCGAAGAATGCTGCTCAGTATCGTCCGCAGCTCTTCCTGCCGATTTGCTATGTCATCGATTTCCGTTTCAAAGATGGAACCGCGTTCATTTAACCGCCTGGCGATTTGATTGACATTGTTGCTCAGGCTGCCCATCAGGCGAACCGCATCATGCAGCTCAGGCAAGTCCAGCTTCAGCACATATCCATTCAAGGCCATGGCACGGATGAACGCCGATTGGTTTTTGATTCCGAAGGTTTTCATCTTTTTCTGAATGATGGCGTCCTCTTCCGGTGTCGCTTTGAAGCTGTAGTGAATCGTGCGGTTTTTCTTTTCAGTCATCATGCTCTCCTATCTTTTGCCCTTCATAACGGTATTCACCATCAGGGCATTTCCCATATAAATTTTATCGCTGTTCCAGCATGTTTGCTGGCATTATTACCGCCATTCAGCAGCGTATTTGGCGGGATTTTGGCGGGATTTCCTCCTTGACTTTTCATGCAGTTTGTGCATTGGAGCAAGACGTGATTTTGCGGTTTGGTTCGGGCTTATTTTTCACTGCTGCCTCTGGCAAGAAACCTTGTTTGGCTCACTGCCGGTCCTTTCGGCGCTCCCTTCCGAAGAGGAAGATCTTCGCGGTTTGGACAGATCTGGAAACGTGGCCCTGATTGTCAAGATGCGCTTCGCTGACGATGCCAGCGACAAATGAATGAAACGGCTCAGCTTTTTTGTCTTGGCTAATGGTTCACCATGATTCCCATTGTTCTTCATTATCCGGAACTTGGGGAGCTACGTTAGCATCCGCATAGCTCCGCCAGGGCTCTCGCTCTAGCCACTTCACAATACCGGGAACATACTGACCATTCGCTGTCGACCAATCCACGGTTTGCTTCTCTGCTTCCAGCGCTGCGAGGATGCTATCCACTGTCGCGCCGTCATTCAGTGCCTTCTCCACCAGCTCTGCTGCAGCCTCACGGTTTATCCGCCTGTTCTGCGGATAGGCAAACCATATCTCCGAAAAGCGATCTGGTTCAGTCTTCATCCCATACCCTAAAGAAGAAGTATATATATTCTTTTTATATGGGTTAGGTCTTACCAATGTACCGGTTTGGGCGGAGCTGGTCTGATCTTGAGCATCTGTTGGTCTCACGGCGATACCGGTTGATTGGTAACTGGTATCATCCTGATACCATGCCTGCTGGGCAGCCCACGGGTAACCGGTACAATCCTGAACATCCCACACCTCTGTGATGGCTCCATCATGGAGCCAAACTGGTCCATTTTTCAACACGGCAGTGTCAGCAACAGGCCAGTTCACCACGTGCAGCATTGTTCCCACGTTGGGGATCGACTGGATCGTCACCATGCCCTGCGCTTCCAGCATCCGCATCCTGCGGCGCAGCTTGTCCCTGGACCAGCAGAACGCTTTTGCCGCTTTCCGTTCTGGCAGGGGCATATCGCCCGGCTGGAGCCGCAGCCCGCGCCAACAATATTGATTGTGGCTTGCCATGGCCAGGCAGTAGAGATACAGCTTGACAGCCCCATCGTCAGCCCATACCGGGCTTCTCATGAGCTGCCGGATTGCGTCTGCGTTTCGTTTCGTGTTCATCATCGTTGTCCATCCTTTCTTCTCTCTGGCGTTATCCCCGTCACCCCTATATGGGGAATAAGGGGAAAAATGACACCTGTTTCAAAAAGTTTTGTTTCGGAATTTTGTGCGACCGCCTCTCTTCCGGCCTGCTGGTTAATCCCTTCACCTATCAATGTAAATAATCGGGCAAAGTGACACCGGCAATTTGAAATCTTTTTGCTTTGGGCCTCCATGAGACTTCCTCCTTTCCAGCGTGTTAATGATTCCTCCCAACCTTCTGTGTAAAAATCCGGGCAAAACGGCACCACCTCCAGAAAAAATTTTTCAGCACGCGGATCATCATCGTCGTTTCCTCCCCTCACTGTTTAATGTCCAAAATCGAGCTTTTTGGAAACCTCTTTCGAAAATTTTTTGAAATTGCTTCGCACGAGTATCAACAGCCATCGATCACCCCAGCGAATCATGCCGGTATCACCCCGTTTCAGCGGCTTCATATTGCCCGCTGTCCTTCTATGTAAAAACCGGGGCAAAGTGGAAACACTTTCAGAAAATTTCTTAATAGGCTGATTTCCGGCGTGAGCCACATCGTTGTAAGGGCGTAATCATAGGAGAACAAGCATCCCTTCTGTTTCTCCCTCCACCCCTAAATGGCAAAAATCGTCGATTTTGGAAACACCTACGGAAGCTTTTTTGAAAAAAGTTTTTAGGTGGCCGCCTAAAACCAACGATAACCCAGCGTGTCATGCAAACTTCACCTCCTGCAGCGGCTGCATATTGCCCGCTATCCCTCTATGTAAAAATCGGGGCATAATGGAAACACTTTTGCGAAATTTTCTCAATGGGCTGGTTTCCACCATTGGGGCCACAGTATTCTGAGGGTGTCATTGTTTTCTCCCTCCATATCTACATGGCGAAAATCATCAATTTTGGAAACACCTACAGACCATTTTTGAAAATTTTTCTTGTTCTGCTCGGAGTTGAAGGCTTGAAAGCTGTTTTTATTTCACAAAAAGAAAACCCTGGCTGTAGTGCCAAAGCGCATGATTGGACAAAACATGCAAATTTTATGAAAGATACCATTGATTCGTGTAGCAAAATCGGTTATAATAAAATTGAGATTTTATAAAAAGCGGAGGGAATGCCATGCCGCGCGCAAAAAAAGACCATGCATGCCTGAACATCAAGATTGACGCAGCGCTCTACCGCAAACTGATGGAAGTCAGCGAGGAAGCCGGCCAGACGAAAACGATGGTTGTAGAACGGGCGCTTCAGGGGTATTTTACTGATTATGACGTGAAACAGCGCATTCTACGCCAGGCAGAGGCCGGGCAGCTTGTTCCTGTGGGAGAGGTGGACAGAAATGACGCTTGAAGAACTGAAAAAGGGCGAGCATGAAACAGTTGAATATAAGCAGGACATCCCAACGGAAAAGGAAAAGTATCTGAAAACTGCGGTTGCCTTTGCCAATGCTGCCGGCGGTCAGATTATCTTTGGCATTCAGAACCAGACGTGGGATGTGACCGGCTTTTCCGATGATGAGGTATTCCAAAAGATGGATGCCATCACCAACAGTATTTTTGATGCCTGTGAACCCGCTGTGGTGCCACTTATGTCCATCGAAGAAATAGATGGCAGGAAGATCATTGTGGCGTCCATCCGCCCGGGCATGGCAAAGCCATATTATCTGCGGAAATACGGGATAATGGACGGAACCTGGATTCGCATTGCAGGCGTGACCCGAAAAGCCGAACCGTATATGATCAAAGAGCTTCAACTGGAAGGGACCGGAGCCAGCTTCGATACTCTGCAGGTGATGGGCGAAGTATCCCAGAAAGACATCGATGCACTGTGTGACCGGATGTACCAGCATGCCCTTGCACGTTGTCTGACAGACGAGCAGCGCGCCGCGCAAAAGAAGGTTACCGCAAGTCAGCTGGTTTCATGGAAGATCCTCAGCTTCTTCAATGGCAAGTATCTTCCCACCAATGCCTGGAGACTGCTCACTAACCCGGAAGAGCTTTTTCCGGATGCCATCATCCAGATGGCCGTGTTCAAAGGCAATACACGTGCTATCTTCCTGGACAGGAAGGAAGCCACCGGTCCCATCGACGAGCAAATTGAGGAAGCGATGCTGTTCGTGAAGCGCAATATCCGACTGGGCTCCAGGATTGCGGGTGTCTATCGGGAGGATTTCTACGAACTGCCCATCGATAGCATCCGGGAAATGATCTCTAACGCCGTATGCCATCGCTCCTATATTTCTCCGGGCTCCATCCAGGTGGCCATCTATGATGACCGCCTGGAAGTGACTTCTCCCGGGCGGATCAGCCCCGATCTGACCATGGAGCAGATGAAAGCCGGCAATTCCAGGGTGCGCAACGTTGCCATCGGCGCGGCCTTCCAGTATATGCATATCATCGAAAAATGGGGTACTGGTATTCCGCGAATCCTGAAAGAAGCAGCTGAGTATGGGCTGAGAGAGCCGGAGTTGAAGGATTTCGGCACTTCGTTCAGAATTAACATTTACAGAAAACCATTTGAGACGGATCTGTTTGGGGTGGTGAATCCGGTAATAGGCAGTGAATCTCAGAGTGCCACGCAGAGTGCCGATGGCACTCTGAAAGACCCGCAGAGTGCCACACAGGATGTCAAACCTGGCCTGAATCCTCCTGATCATCTGAGGGAGATGATCAGGCAAGATCCGAAAGTAACTAGAAAACGTATGGCTGCGGAGCTGGGAATCAGCGAGCGTTCTGTACAGCGCCTTCTGAACAGTATGACCGATGTCCATTTTACCGGCGGTGGCGGGAGAGGACATTGGGTCGTTGACGGCGAATAAGCAATGCTTACAAAAAAGAGCCTTTGAATAGGTAAAGATTCAAATTTGCAGGAGAACATGATTATGCTTAAACCTGGCCTCTATGAACAGATCATCAGCCAATCCTTAT